>JAAUYH010057697.1_pt1 | contig 49298 bp, 60 predicted proteins | sample 7278061 | NCBI WGS metagenome assembly JAAUYH01 (sample SAMN14350203, study PRJNA611818) | marine sediment metagenome | isolation source: surface marine sediment (0.6m) | place: French Polynesia: Moorea | collected 2018-08
CAAACTATTGTAGCACAGAAAAAGAAGTGCTGTGTGTTTTATTTATTGGTCGGGATTCATCCTGCGGACTTCGTTCCTTGTCCGAGGCTTTCTCCCGACATTTGGGGTAAAAGAGGATGACACCAGCGAGTATGACTTCCTTTAGCAGAAGGATACACAAAACCAGCTTTTTTTAGCAAGCGTTTTAACTCTCTAATTTTTTTAGGCATAGTAGAATTAAATCTTAATAGCTATTTTAGCTTAAAATTCATCCAGCACACCGTAAAACTTATCTCTTCGAGATCGCTACTGATTAATGTTTCATTTATTCATCATATTGTACGAGTCAACGGGCTTTGACCCCTATAACATCCAACAAATAGACTTAAAAAAATTTTAATCAATCATTGAAAATTTTAATTACGCAGTTAAACCTAAAATAACTGAATTAATTTTCATGTTAGCGATCTCCATAAATCAACAGTAATTACAATTATCTCTTTAACTTTCAGGAACTTTTCTATCCTTATCTTTCTTAATCTTGTCTACAAAATCTGGATAATTATCCATATCTTCTATTGAATCTAGAGGCGGATTATTCATCCATTTTTTTTCTGTGTCAACTCGATCAACAAAAGTATAAAATGCCTCATTATCTTCTCGATGAGATAAGATATATTTTCTCAAATCTTTAAGATTCATTGCTTTAAAATCAGGTTTAGTCATCAGCATACCTCCAATTACCATCAGGATAAATTTCGATTAAAATTTCTTCACCAGCAATCAAAATAATGTTTCCTGTGCGTTCATCTAAACGAATTAAATAAACAGGCAAATATAATTTAGTTGCCCAAACACACAACCGATAACATTGCCAAACTTGTGCTTGTGTGGGAATAGTTCTAACTCCTTAAAATTAAAGATAGTTATCCCTCCAAAGTATATCAAATCTTCCCAAAACATGACCTAACCCTAACATCCCTTCCAATAAAACTTAAGAAAACCCTAAACACTATTACTAAATAAACTTGATACCCTAAGAAGTGATACCCTAGAAAGTCCTCATCGCAACATCTTAAGTAAACGTGAAGAAAAGGAGACACTGAATGTTAGAAAACTATCACAAACACGCAGCAGAAAGAGCAAAACTTGGTATTCCTCCCTTACCCTTAACCGCAGAACAAACATCGCAACTATGCGAACTCTTAAAACATCCTCCAGAAGACCAAAAAGAAGAACTTTTGAGGTTATTACGGGATAGAGTTCCCCCTGGTGTGGATGAAGCAGCTTATGTTAAAGCAGGGTTTTTAACCGGAGTCGCTAAAGGTGAAATAACCTGTCCCCTCATCTCCCCTCAAGGTGCGGTAGACTTATTGGGAACCATGATGGGAGGCTATAATGTACAATCATTGGTAGATTTGCTGAAATCTTCTGATAGTAACATTGCCTCAGCAGCAGCCACCGCATTAAGCAAAACCCTGCTAGTCTTTGACGCATTTAACGATGTTTTAGAACTATCTGAAAGCAACCCCTACGCAAAACAAGTTATCGACGCATGGGCCAATGCTGCCTGGTTCATCAATAAACCCCAAGTCCCCGAAGCTATCCACGTTACCGTCTTTAAAGTTCCAGGAGAAACCAATACAGACGATCTATCTCCTGCCCCCCACGCCACCACTCGGCCTGATATTCCCCTCCATGCGTTGGCCATGTTAGAGTCAACCATGCCAGAAGGTATCGAAACCATTGCTAGACTCAAGGAAAAAGGCTATCCTGTGGCTTATGTTGGGGATGTAGTGGGGACTGGTTCCTCCCGTAAATCAGCCATTAACTCCGTTTTATGGCACATTGGCCATGATATCCCCTATGTCCCCAATAAACGGGCAGGAGGCTACATATTAGGGGGAAAAATAGCCCCTATTTTCTTCAATACAGCAGAAGACTCCGGAGCGTTTCCCATAGAATGCGATGTGTCGGAAATGGAAACCGGTGACGTTATCATCATCTATCCCTACAAGGGAGAAGTGTCTAACGAAGAAGGAGACGTTATTGCCACTTTCACCCCTAAACCCGAAACTATTTTAGATGAAGTTCAGGCCGGGGGACGCATTCCTTTACTTATTGGCCGCGCATTAACGGATAAAACCCGTGAAGCGTTGGGACTTGAACCCAGTGATATTTTTGTCCGTCCGAGTCTACCAGAAGACACCGGCAAAGGCTTTACTTTAGCCCAGAAAATGGTGGGTAAAGCGTGTGGTTTGCCTGGAGTTAGACCCGGAACCTCTTGTGAACCCATGATGACCACTGTTGGTTCTCAAGATACCACAGGACCGATGACCAGAGATGAGTTGAAAGAGTTAGCTTGTTTAGGGTTCAACGCAGACTTAACTCTACAAAGTTTCTGTCATACCGCAGCTTATCCCAAACCCGTCGACATCAAAACCCATAAAGACTTACCAGACTTCTTTTCTACCCGTGGAGGTGTTGCGTTGAAACCAGGGGACGGTATCATCCATTCTTGGTTAAACCGGATGTTATTACCCGATACAGTGGGAACGGGGGGAGACTCTCATACTCGTTTCCCCTTGGGTATCTCGTTCCCTGCTGGTTCCGGTTTAGTGGCGTTTGCTGCTGCGTTGGGGGTTATGCCTTTGGATATGCCAGAATCAGTGTTAGTTAAGTTTACTGGAGAGTTGCAACCGGGAGTAACGTTAAGAGATATTGTTAATGCTATTCCTTGGGTTGCTATTCAAGAAGGTAAGTTAACGGTGTCCAAAGAGAACAAAATTAATGTTTTCAATGGTCGTATTATGGAGATGGAAGGATTACCTGATTTAAAAGTAGAACAGGCTTTTGAATTAACTGATGCAACGGCAGAAAGGTCTTGTGCAGGGTCTACCATTAAGTTAGGAAAAGACACCATTGCTGAATATTTACGTTCCAATATTTCCTTAATTAAAAATATGGTGGCACGGGGTTATCAAGACTCTAGAACCTTGATGCGTCGGGCTGCAAAAATGGAGGAATGGTTGAAAAATCCTGTGTTAATGGAAGCAGATGAAACAGCAGACTATGCTGATGTCATTGAGGTTAACTTAAGCGAGATTAAAGAACCCATTGTGGCTGCACCGAATGACCCCGATAATGTTAAATTGATGTCTGAATGTGCAGGGGATAAAGTAGATGAAGTGTTCATCGGTTCCTGTATGACCAATATTGGACATTACCGCGCTGCTGCGAAAATTTTAGAGGGGGCAGGCCGCATTAAATCTGTTTTATGGATTTGTCCCCCAACCCGAATGGATGAAAAACAGCTACGAGAAGAGGGTATGTATGGTGTGTTTGCGGCATCAGGTGCCAGAACAGAAATGCCAGGATGTTCTCTATGTATGGGCAATCAAGCAAGAGTAGAAGACAATGCAACAGTCTTTTCTACCTCTACCCGTAACTTTAATAATCGTATGGGTAAAGGGGCGCAAGTTTACTTAGGTTCGGCGGAGTTAGCTGCGGTATGTGCCTTATTAGGAAAAATCCCCACTATTGAGGAATATATGGAGATTGTGACGCAAAAAATTGATCCCTTTGCCGATGAATTATACCGTTATCTTAACTTCGATCAAATGGCAGGATTTGAAGACGAAGGAAGGGTTATTCCCTTAGACGAAATGCCCAAAATTGAAGATATTTTAGGTATTCCCGCCGGTGCGTTAAGTTAACATCGTAGGGTGGGCAATGCCCACCTTAAATTAAATAAGTTTTACAATTTGGTAAAATAGGCTCAATATATACACCAATTTTTAATAATAAATGGCATGATATGGTAACCCACATAGAAATTACAGATCAACGCAAAGAAAAAGCGGAAGAGGAAATTCGTGAAACCACCAAAAAGGTTGATTATAATACCTTAGAATATCCCATTGAAATAATTGTCCAAAAATATATGGAGGGAAGAGACGAAGATGAGAATGAATTATTTATTCCAGATTATCAACGAGCAATGACTTGGGATGAAGAAACACAATCTAAATTCATTGAATCTTTAATGTTGGGTTTACCTATACCTTATATCTTTGTTGCTGATATATCAGAAGGAGAAGATTTAGCCCGTTTAGAAATTATAGATGGTACACAACGCATTCGTACTGTTACTAGGTTTATTAACAATGAACTCACATTACAAAATCTTGAAAAATTATCCACTCTAAATGATTTTAAGTTTAAAGATTTGCCATTACCACGTCAAAGACGTTTTAAACGAATTACAATGAGAATGATCGTCTTAACACAAGCAGCAGACGAAGAAGCGAGAAGAGATTTATTTGAGAGAATTAATACTGGTAGTGTTGCTTTAAATGAAATGGAGATACGTACAGGAATTCAACCTGGGAAGTTTCTTAATTTAATTGAAGAACTATCAAAATCTAAAAAATTTCGGGATTTATGTTCTTTTACTGAACCTGAAATTAATAGAAAAGCTCCGCAAGAATTTGTGTTGCGATTTTTTGCATTTCTAAATAATTATCAAAATTATTCTGGTAGAAAAGTTCATGAGTTTTTAGATAACTATTTAGAGCAAGAAAATAAATCTAATGCACTGAATATTGATAAAATGAGAAATGAATTTTATTCAATGTTAGAATTTATAGAAAGATATTTTCCTGATGCTTTACATATCTATCGAAAAATAAAAGATCGCTATGAAACAACCACTAGAATTAAGTTTGAATCAATTTCTGTAGGTATTGCTTTAGCACTAAGAGAGCAACCTGATCTTATACCAAAATCAACTACTTTTTTAGATTCTCAAGAATTTAAAAATTACACTCAATCTGATGCAAGTAGCTCTCAAAATAAAGTAAAGAAACGTCTTGAATATGTTCGTGATCAACTTTTAGGTAATTAATGACAAGTATATTATTTCAAGATTTTGAAGAACGCTCTCAGGAAGTCAGACGTTATTTTTTATTTCTGAAAAACTTAGAATACGGTTCAATTCAATTGAATGTAATGAGAGCTAATAATACTTAACCGAAAAGGATTGATGATGATTTACTAAAAACATTGAAAGCTACAGGTTTTTTATTGCTTTATAATTTAATTGAATCAACAATGACTAACGCAATTGAAACAATTTTTGACGATCTTAAAAATCAAAATATCTCTTTTGATGATGTTAGAGATGATATAAAAAAAATTATTATTAAAAATTTTAAAGACAATAAATCTACTGATAACTTATTGGCCGATATACAAATCATTTCTATTGACATTATATCAGTTAGTTTTAATAAACAAAAATTGTTTTCAGGTAACCTTGATGCCAAAAAAGTGAAAGAAACAGCAGAAAAATATGGTTTTTCATATCAAACTAACCCAACAAAGACTGATAATGGTAGTGATTTACTTAAAATAAAAACAAATAGAAATGATTTGGCACATGGTTTTAAGTCATTTGAGGAGGTTGGTAAAAATTATAATGCAGATGATTTATTAAAAATGCAAAAAAGAGTTATTTATTATTTAAAAGCAATTTTACAGAATATAGAAACCTATATATCTAACCAAGAATATCTAAAATAGGATAAAATTTATAAGGAGATAAAAATGATTAAATTACATCCTGAGTTTTTAACTAAGAATGGCAAAAAAGAATTTGCTGTTTTATCTTATGAGGAGTTTCTTAAAGTTCAAGAGATATTAGAAGACTTAGAAGATTTAGAAGATTTACAACAAGCAAAAGAAGAAGAAAAAGATAGTCCCTCTTATTCATTAGATGAAGTCAAGGAAATACTTAATATTGATTGAAAGAGGAGTATTTAAGTAAGGCGATCTCCTATAATAAAAATATCCCCTAAAATTAGTATAAGGAGGAAAATGCCAGCCAAAGATATTTACCATGATTCAGTTAAAAATGCTTTAATTAAAGATGGTTGGACAATTACAGCCGACCCCTATTATATTATCTACAAAAGATTAAGACTTTTTGCTGATTTGGGGGCTGAACGTTCAATATCTGCACAAAAAGGTAATGATAAAATAGTAATAGAAGTTAAAAGCTTTATCAATCGCTCTTTTATTTATGATTTAGAAAGGGCTGTTGGTCAATATATTATATATCGTAATTTTTTCAACAAAACGGCTCCTGATCATCAAATTTATCTCGCTGTTACATATGGTCACAGATAAAAAAGAAGATGCTTTTAGATTATTTCAAGTGATAAATGATAGAGGGACAAATCTTACTGATGGAGATTTATTAAGAGCTAAAACTTTAGAACTTTTGGAGCAATTTTCTCATGATCAAAGAATTGTTGAAGAAATATGGGATTATATTTTAGCTGACTCTCCTTCAGATACCAGCGATTATTTGAATTGGATTTATGATTCTTTTCAAGGAAAGCGACCCAAACAAAATGCTGTATTTGATATGTTTCTTGATAAATTTTTCCCTGAACATAACAAAACTGATTTACAGGAAGAAGATGCACAAAAAATCAGAAAAATGATGCAAGATATCAAAGAATATATTATTAGATGTAGAAAGTTAGTACAAGGACAATGGTTATATTCAGATAAGCAACCACTAACTGCTTGGGATAGAACTCATTTAAATCTTGTCATAGTTGAACTTGGTCATACACTATCCATTCCATTATTGCTTTCAGCATCCCAATTAGACGATAAAAAATTTTCAGAAATAGTTCAAATGGTAGAGAGAACATTTTTTAGATATAAATTAGTTTGTAATGAGCATATAACTCCTTTAAAAAATATTTATTCACAAGAAGCTGTTGCTATACGTAAAAATGTTCAATCTTATAATCCTGAAAGTCTTAGAGAAAAATTAAATAATTTAATCCAATCAAAAACATCTGACCCAATATTTAGGAATAATTTAAAAAATCTTAAATATCAAGAAACTGGTACGAGTAATAAACCTCTGAAATATTTTTTGATGTCTATTGAATATTATTATCAATGGTATAACAATGGGTCAACGGGCAAGCCTCTATGTCTTGATAAAAGTAGAGTTTATGATTTTGCTGGTACATCTATAGAACATATCTATCCTCGAAATCCGAAACAGACTGATAAGGATGATCGTATTGAACCTATAAAAAATTCACTGGGTAATCTTACAATTATGGACCCTCAACAAAATGGAATAGGTGATAATGAACCATTTTTGAGAAAAAAGACACTTTATCAACAGTCATCTGTTTTCTTAAATAAAGAAATAGGTAATAAACCTAATTGGACACTTGAAGACATAAGCAATCATGAAGAGTTTCTGATAGATGTTGCTGTTAAAATATTCCGTCCATAACATAAAAATTTGAAACCTAAAAAATCAATTTAAAATCACTTAATATGATGAATTACCAAAATATTATCACCATAGAAACTGGAAAACGTAGCGGAAAACTCTGCATTAGAGGAATGAGAATTACTGTTTATGATGTTCTTTCTTATCTTGCTTCAGGAATGACTTATGAGGAAATTTTAGAGGACTTTCCCTACTTAACCAAAGAGGACATTTTAGCTTGTCTGGGTTATCAGAAATAGTAACTTGATTTTAAACCATGAGTTAAGTGAGATCGCCTATAATAAACCTATCCTCTCAAATAGTTATAAGGAGATAACATTACCCAATCTAAACTACTTACAGGAGAAGGACAAGTCGGGACATATGGCAACTTATTAAAATTAGGTCGTAGAGGAGACAATTTAACCCCTCATCATGTTCCTTCTAATGCTTACATGAAAGCTAAAGTCAAAGATTACACAACTAATCAAGGAATTGCTATCATGATGGAACATTTATCACCAGGAAAAGGGGGTCGTCATCGCCAAACTTTATCCTATGGTAGAAGTCCAGACTTAACCCTTTCACCTCGGCAAATTCTCGCACAAGAAGTATGGAATGTTCGTTCTATTTATCTTAGTCAAAGACTCTATAACTCAAGCATCAGAAAAAGTTTACAAGCACTTATTCAACTTAATAAAGAAACTTGGTCAACTGTTTTTTATAAAGGAGGAATCTAATGATTAATTTACTAAATACTTTAAAAGAAAATCGCTTGATGAAAACTCCTGAAGAGGTAATTATTTTTGAAGAAACTTTAGAAAAGATTGCAGAAGACCCTCATGATGAGTATTTAAAAGACTTACATCTTATTTTAGATGATAACTGTGAACAAGCTGACCTTATGTTTGGGTTAGTGCATTTTTTAGAGTCTTTTGAATTACAGAAACAAATTGAAGCTTTTATTGCAGTTATTCCACAATTAATGATTACTGCACCAGAATGGACAAAAATAATTCATTATCGAATAATAAATGATGAATTAGCTTGTAAAACTTATCAAAAAAGTTTAGAACTAGCTAATGAAAAAACCCCTCATTTCCTCTATCAACTCTTAAATGAAAGTGTAGAAAATTATATTGACTCTAAACAAATTTTATCAATTAGTTAAAGATGAATTTTTAACCATTGAAGATTCAAAATTTTCTGAAAGATACGAACTCATAAAACTTTATGCCTAACATTATGAATTACCAAGATATTATCACCATAGAACCTGGAAAACGTAGCGGAAAACCTTGCATTAGAGGGATGAGAATTACTGTTTATGATGTTCTCTCTTATCTCGCTTCAGGAATGACTTATGAGGAGATTTTAGAAGACTTTCCTTATTTAACAAAAGAAGATATTTTAGCTTGTCTTAGTTATGCAGCAGATAGGGAACGTCAAACCTTAATTATTCAATCATGAAACTCCTTTTTGATCATAATCTCTCCCCTAGTTTAGTCAAACGATTAGCTGATTTATATCCCAACTCTAATCATTTATATTTGATGGGATTAGATCGAGAAAATGATAACATTATCTGGGAAATAGCTAAACAACAAGATTACATTATTGTTACCAAAGATTCAGATTTTAATGAACTCTTGATATTAAAAGGATTTCCCCCTAAAGTTATTTGGATTCGTATCGGTAACTGTTCTACCAGAATGATAGAATCATTACTGATAAATAATTATGCAATTATTAGTAATTTTTCACAAGATAATAGCATAGGAATAATAACTTTATCTTAAAACATGGGTTGAATTCTGGCGATCGCTTATAATAAAAATATCCCCTAAAAGTAAGTATAAGGAGGAAAATGCCAGCAAAAGATACATATCACGATGCTGTTAAAAATGCTTTAATTAAAGAGGGTTGGATGATTACAGCAGATCCTTATAGAATAAAATACAAAGACGCTGAATTATTTGCTGATTTGGCAGCAGAAAAAGCCATTGCTGCTGAACGCAGTGGACATAAAATAGTTGTTGAAATCAAAAGCTTTTTAAGTCCCTCACCAATGAGAGATTTTGAGGTTGCTTTAGGTCAATATATTTTATATCGAGACTTAATTAAGCTAACTGAACCAGAATATACAATTTATTTAGCCATTAAAGATGGTATCTATGTAAACTTTTTTCAAAGAGATTCTATCAAGGAAATTAGCAAAATAAACCAATTACTTTTAATTGTTGTTGATATGGAACAAGAGGAAATTTTAGAATGGATAAGTTAGAAAAGTATCGCAAATCTATTAAGAAAGTCCTAACAGAATATCATGAATGGGTTTCAGGTTCATCCAATGCAACCAGAGAAAGCTGTCTTATTTTTGATGAAGAACACGATCAATATATGTGGCTATTTATGGGATGGGAAGGAAAGAAAAAAATTAGAAATATTCATGTACATATCCGTATTAAAAATAATAAAATTTATATAGAAGAAGATTGGACAGAAGAAGGGATCGCTAATGAATTATTAAGAGAAGGTGTCCCCAAAGAAGATATTGTTTTAGCCTTTTACGATCCCGAAACCCGTAAATATACAGACTTTGCCATCGCTTAACCCTCCCAAGAAGTTAAAACATCATTAAATTTAAGTCTTCAATTGTTAACTTAAGTAACCGCAATTGTTAACGGAATCAAAAGATTAGGAAAAGTTCCTAAAAATTAAGGCACAAATCAGAAACCCTTCAGTAGAATCTGACTAGCTCTAGTTTTAAAGAGACAAAATTTTGTAGCAAAGTCAACACTTTGTTAACAAGAAAATGTGTGAGATAAATTAATAGGATGCTATGACAGAATCTGTTCTTACAGGACAAATAACCACCACCAGCGATCGCCGGAACGTCCAAAAATGGATGCGGCTATTGGTGTGGAAAATAGCGATCGCCACTCTCCTCTTAATGGCGGTTGGTAGTGCCACCAGGGTGATGAACGCAGGATTAGCTTGTCCTGACTGGCCCCTGTGTTATGGTCAGTTAGTTCCCACCCAACAAATGAACCTACAAGTCTTCTTAGAATGGTTCCATCGCTTAGATGCGTCCCTCATTGGTTTAAGTACCCTAGCCTTAGTCGGACTGTCTTGGTGGTTTCGCAAAGAACTGCCAAAATGGTTGCCCTGGGCTTGTTTAGGGGCATTAGGACTGATTGTTTTCCAAGGAATCTTAGGGGGGTTAACCGTCACCCAAATGTTGCGGTTTGATATTGTTACCGCCCATTTAGGAACCGCCCTCCTCTTTTTCGCCAGCTTAGTGATCATTGCCCTCTGTTTAACCCCCTATCAAGGCACCACTACCGCCGGTAAACTGCGCTGGGCCAGCTTAACCGCAGCTATTTTAGTCTATATCCAATGCTTATTAGGGGCGTTAGTGGGTTCCCGTTGGGCGTTGCATCAATGCTTTGGTGGTTCTCAACTGTGCGCTGTTATGAATAGTCATATTATCGGTGTGGTTCCTGCAACTTTAGCCACTTTAACCGTTGTATTTATGGCATGGCGTACCCCGGCACTCCATCCCACCTTGAGAAAACTCGCTTGGGTAGCCGGTGGTATCGTTGTGGTGCAAGTCCTGTTGGGGGTAGCTACCTTTTACCTACGTTTACAGGTAGAACCTTTAACGGTGACCCACCATACCGTCGGGGCTGCTTTATTTGCAACTTTAGTGGCCTTGACAACCTTGGGGATGCGAGATGGAAACGGCTACGCACAAAGCAAAAGCTAATTCTTTATTCCCTCTTTCCTTGTGCTAAGCACAATAACGTATCAATTAATAGAATTTGGTGTGAATTAATGATTGGGACTGATGTTGTCCGTCGTAACGAGAACGTTTTACAAGTGGTTAGAAGTTATTATCAGCTAACCAAACCGAGGATTATTCCTCTATTATTAATTACCACAGCCGCTTCTATGTGGCTTGCTTCTAAAGGAGAAGTAGACTCCTTTAAACTGTTTATTACTTTAATCGGGGGAACCCTTGCCGCAGCGTCAGCGCAAGTAATGAACTGTATCTATGACCGAGACATTGACTATGAAATGTTGCGGACTCGGGCCCGTCCCATCCCTTCAGGCCGAGTACAATCGAGTCACGCCCTCATTTTTGCCCTGGTATTGGCGGTGATGTCTTTTAGCCTGTTCCTCGTCTATATCAACCTTCTCAGTGGCTTATTGGCTATGTCCGGCATTGCTTTTTATATGCTGGTATATACCCACTTTCTCAAGCGCAATACCCCTCAAAATATCGTTATTGGTGGGGCTGCTGGTTCCATTCCGCCATTGGTGGGTTGGGCTGCGGTAACTGGGGATCTTAGTTGGGCCCCTTGGATCTTGTTTGCCATTATTTTCCTCTGGACTCCCCCCCATTTCTGGGCGTTGGCTTTGATGATTAAGGATGATTATGCCCAGGTGAATGTTCCCATGATGCCGGTGATTGAAGGGGAAGAGTCCACCGTTCGTCAAATTTGGTGGTACACCCTATTGGTGATTCCTTGTACCCTGTTACTGGTGTATCCTGTGGGGGCTTCTGGTTGGTTATATGGGGTTATTGCGGTACTGTTAGGGGCGATGTTTATCAAGAAAACCTGGTTACTGAAACAAAACCCCTTTGATAAGGATATGGCAAAATCGCTGTTTAAGTTTTCTATCCTCTATTTGATGCTGTTATGTACGGCCATGGTGGTGGATAGTTTACCGTTTACTCATCAGGTGTTCGCTGCAATGATCAATTTTGTTGGTTAGTGGAGTGACACAATAGTAGAGGCGTTTCATGAAACGTCTCTACGGAGATATTAAGAATGAATAATTAACTGATCTAAACTATCTTGTAAGTCTTGGGTTAAAGTGTTAACTGCTTGACGACGGTTCTTTTTGTAGCTATCAAAGCGATCGCAAATGGAGATGGGATCACCGACGGTTATCAAGGCTTTTTGTTGACCCAGTTGGGGACGAAAGAAGGAGTTTTCTCCTTTAATTTTGGCCACAAAATCCCACAATAATAACACTGTATCGGCAAAGCGTTCGGCGGTGGGTTTATCTTTGACATAATACCCTGTAACTGCTACAAAAGACTCCACTAAACGCATATGCCACATTCTTAAACTGGCTTCTTCAGCAACGCGATCGCCTAAACCTTTTTCTATAGATGATAGTTTATTCATCTCTTTAAAATCATCTCGATAAATATAGTCCCATCCCGCTTGTTCCAAGCGACGACAGCGATCAATCATGTTACCTTTCGGTTGCAGATTAAAGTAAGTTTCTGCGACTTCTAAGCCAATATTGAGTAATTTTTCTAATCTTTCTGGGAAAGTTTGCTCCGATTTCTGTGGTAAGGTTTGATGATAGAATTGTCGATAAAAGTTTTCCATTACTCCTAAAAAATGCTCCCCTAATTGATATAATCGTGTATACAATTGGTTCGGATCTAAAGAATGATTATTAGAAGAAATACCCGCATCTTTTTCTAATTGAGTTAAGAGTTGTTCAATGGCTTGCCAAGGGGGGGAAAGATAGAAATATTGAATGCCAATAGGAACAATAAAAACCCGTTCGTTGCGCTTGGCTTTCTGTAAATCTTCGGCACACCAAAACCCAAATTGAGAGATGCCGGGTTCTAGGGGACTAATAAGTTCATTATGCCCGTTAGTTGCCCCTTCTGGGGCTGCTGCAATGGGAAATTGACTGTTAACAAATAACTCTCTGGCTGAACGTAACCCAGGAATATCTAACTTACTCCTTTGTATGGATGTCCCCCCTAATTGAGAGTATAACCAACCCACGGCAGAACCCGCCCATAAGGGAATGCCGCGATCGTAAATAAAGTGAGAATGAAGAGGATTTTTTAAACTAATTTTCTTTTCTTTTGCTACTTTTGGTAACAGTTTCCAGACTAAATATCCCATACAATAGGGATCATTAACACTGGGATGACGAAAAGCCATTAAAAAACGAATGTTTCTTTCTTGAAATTGTTGATAAAGATGAGCTAATTTTTCAACATTTTCCCCTTCTATTTCTTTAATAGTGGTTTGCCATTGTAACCATAAAGGTAAGCAAGTTTTGACACCTCGATAAATCCAGGGATTAAAATTAGGGGTAATAAAGTTTAGAGGGGGTTGGGCATGAATGGAGGTTTGATTCATTATTATAATTGATCAAGTTTAGACCTGAGTTCGTCAATTTCGGCTTGAGAATTTTTAGCCTTCAACTTAGCCATTTCTTTTTCTACTTTTTTACTATTTTCTAACTCAAGAAATTTACTTTCTAGGGGATCGGGAATTTTCCCCATCATAGCTGATTGGCTTTCTAATTCTAAAATTTGTTGATCAATTCTGTCAAAAAGATTTTCCGAACTATAAGGATCGAAGTTTCCTAACACTTCATGAAGTTTTTGAGAGGCCATCGCTGAACGAAGTCGGGCTAAATAAAGACTTTTTTTCGCCTTCGCTTCCCGTTCTTTATGTTCAACTTTTCGTAATTCATCTTTCAACCTTTGAATAATTTCGTTTTGTTCAATGAGTTGGCTTTGAATACTATCAGCTTGTTGTTGATAAGATTGACGTTTTAATAAAGCTTCTCTAGCTAAGGTTTCACTACCTTTGGCCATAGCCATCTCTGCCCTTTCGTACCAAGTTTCGGCTGCTTTTTCGTAACGAGATAATTGACGTTCTGCGCTTTTGTGAGTGGCGATCGCTTCTGCTAAAGCCCGACGCATGGCAATCAATTCCTGTTCCATCTGGTTGATGGCCTCGTTTAATAATTGTTCAGGATCTTCTGCTTCATTAACTAAGCCATTCAGATGACCCCGAACCACTCGACTCACTCTTTCTAACCATCCCATTTTTGTTCTCCTAATCTTCTCTTAATGGTAGCCTCTAATAACAGTGTATCAAGGTTTTTAGTGAAGTAATCACTGACAAGTTTTTCATCATCGCGATTCACAACAAGAATGATAAATTACTTAATATTAATGCCTTGGGAGTTGTCCGAATCTAATACTTCTCGTTGTTGCAGTTGTTCGAGATGTTGCACTTGTTGGGGTAATAACTGCGGGGGAACTTCATTGAGTCCATTTTGCATTTCTAAACGGGTTTTATGATTAAACCCCAAGGGAATATTATTTCGATTATTTTCTTCCATTTTTAGCTGTTGTTTAATGGCTTGACGAACTTCTTCGTCTTCGGACATGGCTGGACGATTCATGGGAGGAGGTGGGGGTTGAATGGTCATTGAAGGAACCCTCGAGGGTTGAACTGAAGCAGGAAGGGGACGAGGAATCTCAGCAACGGGAATGGAAGAACGAACAGGGCCAGTTTTTGGCGGTTGTGGCACTTTTAATGGGGTTGTCGATAGGGCCTGGTTGGCTGGGGTTTGGGGTTGTAGAGAAGGGGGTAAAATGGCGTTGGTTAAGCTTAAGGGTTGATTGACGTTAACCACTTGTTGGGTGGGGGACGAAGGTTTAACGGAGGGTTTTGCTAAGGATTGAGAAGATTGAGGAGAGGGAGAAGGGTGAGCAACGGTACTCAGTCCGTCTAACATGACTTTATTCGGGGATTTTCGAGCAATATTAAGGCTTTTGGGAATCGATAAGCTAGTAGAAGGGGTTTCTTGATTTAGGGTCTTAGAAGGAGAGTCTTGGGGGGTTTGCTGCAGTTTCCAGAATTGTACTCCCACTAGGGCTAGATTAGTCAACAAGATCAAAGATAATGATCCGAGTCCCCAAGGGGTAGATAAGGCAATTAACCCTTGTTTTAACCATAAGGGTAAGGGATCATCGCTTTCTGGTTCGGTGGTTTCTTCTTCTAAAACGGGGTAATAGGTGAGGTTAATGGGGTTTTCTTCTTCTTCAACGGTAGAAGGGTTTGTTGGTGTTTCTGCAACGATTTCTGCATCGATGGGTTCTTCCCCTTGAGGTTTAGGGGTTTGGGAGGGATGATGATGGACATTCTCAGAAGCATTGAAAGGGTTATCAGGATTCATAGTCATGCGAGGATTGTTATATGGGCGTTGTATTTGTTTACTTTAAGACTTTTTTTTCTTAGTTACCACTTGTCGGATCTAGATAAGCCTTACCATTCTAGTTAGGTTGAGTGTAGGGAGTGTGGGGAGTGTGGGAGGGGTGGGGAGACGGGGAGTGTGGGGAGAATTTTTATTTTCATCGTTAGTCTAATAAGCGTTCCATCTGTTCCCAAGTTAATCCTTTTTCGATGTAATTAGGATGATTGGGGTTATAAGGACTTCTCATGCGATCAATGCTAATAATTTCGTCTTTTTCTGACAGCATGGGAACATCAGGATCAAATTCTGTGGGACGCATTAAAGAACTGGAAAAGCCTTTGAAAATCATCAATTGATCCATTTCTTCCTCAATGTTAACGGTGATTAATAACACTTCTTGAGGATTTTTGATGGTATATTGTTCGAGTTGTTGTATTCTTGATAAGGACATCATTAAATTAGTTAATATTGATAATTTAAGTTCCTTGACTTAACCAAGTGATCGCTTCTTTGATCCATTCTTCTGTGTTCGTATTTTTTAACATCAGATTATCTTGACTTAAGGTAGAAACGGCTTGATTAATCTCTTCGTCAGTATAGCCTAACGCTAACAAGGTCATCTGAATATCTTCTAGAATTTCTAAAGATGGCATGGCAGAAGAAGATGTGACAGTTACCCCTACCAGTTTTCTCCATTGTGATAGTTTGGTTTTCAATTCTAAGGCAATCCTTTCGGCAGTTTTTTTACCAATTCCTGGGGTTTGAGATAAAATTCTAATGTTTGCTGTGACAATGGCTTGCACTAATTCTTCTAATCCTAATGTATCAATTAAGGCAATGGCTGATTGTGCGCCAATTCCACTAACACTAATTAGTTGGCGAAATAAGTCTCGTTCGGCTGTTGTGGAAAAACCATATAGAATTTGTTGATCGTCTTTGATTTGTAAATGGGTAAATACCTGAATAGTTTCTAATTTTTCTTGAGAAATATCTCGTGCTAATTTTGAAGGAATTTGTAATTCATAACCAACGTCATTGACTTCTAAAATCAATATGATACGGTTGTTGGTATTTTTAATCACTTCGATGGGAGTGCCTTTTAAGTAACTAATCACAGGGGTTTAATTTAAGTCGTAATAAAGCCAAAATGATTTAATCCTTCTCAGATTCCTTGAGCAAAGGATTGCTTGGCTAAGTTCTGAAATTTTATTTTATGAGTTCTTATTTTAATCATATCATTATTTAAACCTGATTGTTGATTTTATGTTAAGGAATTTTACAAACTTTTCAGTAATTCTACGCTCTTTATAGACCCTCACGATTACTATAAAATAAAAAATAAGTTAAACTTGAGTTGATTGGCTCAATTATTGTTGTTAGGGTAACCAATCGAAGAATCCCCGTACCTTTAGCTCGGGGAGTGTCAACCCATCCCAGAAATGTTATGACCCAAACTAACAGTAAACCTTCTACTGAAACAGAAAAAGAAACTTATCTCGACGAAATTCCCGATGAACTTGAGATGTCTTTGTTTGATCATCTCGAAGAACTGCGGATGCGTATTTTTTATGCCTTAATTGCCGTAGTTGTTGCCATGATAGGCTGTTTTCTTGTGGTCAAACCCTTAGTCAGATGGCTAGAAATTCCAGCCCAAGGGGTGAAGTTTTTACAGTTGGCCCCCGGTGAGTTCTTTTTTGTTTCCATTAAGGTAGCGGGTTATAGTGGTTTATTGCTGGCCAGTCCGTTTATTCTTTATCAGATTATTCAGTTTGTTTTACCTGGTTTAACCCGTCGAGAACGTCGTTTACTGGGTCCAGTGGTGTTGGGATCGAGTGTGTTATTTTTTGCAGGTATTGCCTTTTCTTATTGGGCGTTAATTCCGGCTGCGCTAAACTTTTTTATTAGTTACGGGGCCGATGTGGTTGAACAATCTTGGTCCATTGATCGTTATTTTGAATTTGTTTTATTATTAATGTTTAGTACGGGCATTGCGTTTCAAATTCCTGTAATTCAATTAATTTTAGGACAGTTAGGGATTGTCTCCTCTCAGCAAATGTTAAAAGGATGGCGGGTTATCGTTTTGGGATCGGTTATTTTAGGGGCAGTTTTAACCCCTTCTACTGATCCGTTGACTCAATCGTTATTAGCCGGGGCTGTGTTAGGATTATATTTTGGAGGCATTGGCTTAGTTAAATTAAGTGGAAAGTAATTAATGATTAATTAAATTAATTGGGCTTTGCAATAATAGGTCATGTTGTTCATATTTGACTTCTGACTTCATTCAATGAGTGGGAACAATTAAAATGGGACAGTTAGACTGAGAAATCACGCCCTTACTTACACTACCTAAAAACAGTTCAGAAATAGGGTTACGTCCATGAGATCCCATAATAATCATGTCTATTTCTAGTTTTTTCGCTTCTTTAATAATGGTTTCTACGGTTGAACCTTGTATTAATAAAGCGGTTGTTTTTATGGCTTCATGGCGTAATTTTTCGGCTATTTCTTGAATTTGGGAATGTTCAGCGTGGAATCTTTCGGCTACATAATCTCTAACACTTTGAGGACCGGTATCATAGCCCACAAAATCGGGTTCCGGTTGGGCAACATGAATCAGCCATAGTTTTGCTGACAAAGCTTTAGCCATTTCTTGGGCTTTATTAACGACTTTTGCAGTAGATTCTGAACAGTCAACAGCAACTAAAATCTTCATAGTTAATTATATTCGTAAAACGTTTCGTTTGCCTAGTAGTTTTAATCTTTTTTTCATTCCTTCCTCCAACAATTTTAGTGACCAACCAAAATTTTTTTCCATAACCACGTTACTATCGTCAATGTCAGAAGAGTAAATGCTAAGACAATTAGGATTAAAACGATACTTAATCCAATCAAGAAAAGTCGATTTACTTTCTTATTTTCAGGAATGTAGTTCAAATGATGTTCTAGTAATTCGATATTTCTGACATTGGCTTTCCAAGTAACATCAAAGATGTCCCCTACTACGGGGACCGAACCAGCTAACGAATCTAACAATACGTTAGCTACCATTTGCCCAATCACCTTCCGACTTAAACCCATTCGTGCTGATTCCCAAATAATATAAGCCGATAATATACCTGCTATGGTGTCCCCACCACCGGGTATTAATCCTAAAATGGGATCTAATCCAATTCGACCTTTTGTCCCTGGAATGGGGATGGCTTTATCCAATACATGACTAAGCTGATGAAGACGAGTTACTTTTCTTTGACGAGGAGATAATTTTGGCATCTTTTAGTTCCTTAGTTCTTTAAAATCTGACTTTAAAACTACTAATCTGCCAAGGTTTTATTTGATTCTCATCATTCGTTTCTTCTTCTAATAAGTTTACCCTTTGACCTACTTTTAAGTTCAAATCACTGTCAATTTCCATTGTAGCTGGTTTTCCTTCGCATTCATAACAGCGTAAAATATAGTGATTGCTTCCATCTTCTGTGGGTTTTAAGGCAGAGATAATCAAGTTATCGGGTTCTATTTTTAAACCTGAAAAGATAAGGGGTAAGGTTCCTTGTTTATTAATCTTATTAGGAATCATCACTTTTAAGGGAATATTTAGTTCACGAGCTTTTTGAACTGTTTTTGCCTCTTCCCAACCTCCTTGATGGGGATAAATAGCATAGGTAAATTCATGATTTCCAATGTCACAAGTGGGATCAGGCCATCGGGGACTTTTTAATAGGGTAAGTCTCAGGCGATCGCTTTGACTATCATAGCCATATTTACAGTCATTTAACAAGCTTACCCCATAGTTTTTACTATTATCGGTCAAATCTGCCCATCGTAAAGCCGGAACTTCCCATTTAGCTTTTTCATAAGGGGTTTTAGGAAAATTTGTCCGTTGAATGGTTCCAAAGGGAATTTCATAACTGCTATAGTCTGCTGTTAAGTTAAATGGGAATGCTGCTTTGACTAAGACATAGCTTTCTTGCCAATTAACTTGGGTTTTTATTTTCAAGATTGCTGAATTTTTCTGCAAGATATAATCTTGAGTAAATTCTGAGGTGCCGAGTTTTCTGATTACTCTCACTTTCCATCGAACAGGTCCAGTTTCTAGGGTTTCTATAGATTTTAATTCTGTATTTGGTAAAGAATGACTATTATAATTTGGATCAATATTCCACGCATCCCAATACTGTCCTTGATCTTGAAAACTTTGTAATTGGTTACCTTCTCCTTTTAAAACTTCTAGATTATTATTTTTGTCATAAATACTATCTATATTACCTGTTTTATGATTAATTTTTACTCTTAAATACTCATTTTCTAAAATAGTTTCATTTTCCTGCAATGTTTCTTGCTTGATTTGATTATCATGATTCGGAACTAGCCAAAAAATACGATAACCTATAGATGGAATATCCTCAGCTAAAAATAACAGCTTATTATCATGAGAAACTTGAGTTATTAATTGATTGCCTTCTAAGTCATAAATCTCATAATTATCATCAATGTTGTCAATTTCTACTATTTCAGAACGTTGCCAGTTGAGGGAGTTAAAAATAATAATCGGTTTTGCCTTAATTTCAGTAATAGCGGGAACTTGAATATAAGAAACAATCTTTTCTAAGGCAAATTGTAAGATATGGTTACCTATAGTTTGAACTTCTTGCCAGTCTTTATTAGCTTGTACAAAAACATCCGTAATAGCGGTTCCTGGTAAAATATCATGGAATTGATTGAATAAGACTTTTTTCCAAGCAAACTCTAGGTTACTTTTAACTTCATCATCTATCATTTTACCTTCAATTATCGCAGCCAAACATGACCATAACTCGGCTTGATATAATAATTCTTCGCTACGACGATTATAATATTTTTGATCAGCGTGACTGGTATAACACCCGCGATGCAAATCTAAATAGAGTTCATCATCCCACACAGGAATTTCTAAACCTTGTTCAACCGTATGTTTAACCTTATCGAGATAACTTTTAGCCGTTGTAAAGTCAACTTTTGGGAAAAAAGGAGACTGTTTCCAACGTTGACTGACTTCTACCATATCACGGGTGGGACCACCGCCATGATCACCTACTCCTGGTATCCATAGTATTTCTTTTAACCCCGTTTGTTGTTCCCATTTCACACTATAATTGGTCATGGTCATGGGATGAGTTGTCATCACACCTTCCACATTTGGGGGAGACATTACGGTTAATAATTGTGTGCTATCAAGGGATTGCCACCAAAAGGCACCATAGGGAAAGACTACGGTACTATTCCAGTGAAGTTTACCAGTAACAAAATAATTGATCCCACTTTGTTTAAAAATTTGCGGTAACTGTAAACAAAATCCGAAACTGTCAGGTAGCCAAGCAACTTCTGTGATGTTTCCGAATTTTTCTTTGATATATTTTTGTCCATACAAAAGTTGTCTAACGAGAGATTCTCCTGACACTAAATTAACCTCTGGTTCCACCCACATCCCCCCTAAAATTTCCCATGTACCTGCTTTATACGAGGCTTGAATCTGTTTAAAAAGCTCTGGACGATTTTTTTCTATCCATTCATAAAGAACGGGGGTTGTATGGCAAAATGTGAGGTGATTAAATTCTTGTTGTAAGTTAATTACTGACCTAAACGTTCGTTCTGCAACTTCCCAGGTTTCGTCTACTGTCCATAACCAAGCCATATCTAAATGAGCATGGCCAACAATGTTAAAATGACGTTGCTTAATATCATTTCTTAATGGTTGTAACTGTTTTCTTATCTTTATTAGTTCATCATTAAACTTGTTGCTATCCTGAACATAATTCCAATTAATCTGATTAACTGTTTCCTCTAAAAAGTTTAGTTTTTTAGGTTCAAACGTAGATAAATAGTTATCTAAAATAGCAATTTCATCAGCAACAAAACCAGGTTCAAGCTTATTATACTCACTTTCATAAATCAATTGGGACTTCATTAATGCACCAATATCATGACCGGGACTGACTAACCGTAAACAAACTAAAAATTCTTGTCCTATTTCAGCAGACTCAGTTAAGACAACCCTGGCTAAACAATCAAATAAATCTCCTTCTTGTACCAACTTACTATTGACAAAGATTTGTGCTATTTTTGCCCACCAAACCAAGGATAATCTTACAGCAAGTCCCTGCAAACCATAACCATTTAAGTCTTGAGGAATCACAAATTTTTGTATGAACCATTTAACTTTGCTTCCTGCTTCCCAAGTTAAATAACCCTTCTCGTTTGCAGTAATTAAGTCTAAGTTATAAAAATCAATGTTATTGATGTCTATGTCTTCTGAAGTTGCTAACCAATCATTTTGTACATTAACTTGTGTTAGTTGACGTAATTGTTCAATCGTTTCACTAATTTTCATTTTTTGGTGACCATTAAAATAACTAAAATAACTATTAAAATAATTTCAGTATCTAGCAAACCGTTTAACGTCTCTATGTCTTCTGGGTTAAGGATAAAATACTGAGAAAACAGAGTATAGGGAATAATCTGTAAGAGAATCATTCCTAGAATAAAAGCGATGACTCCAGCCAAAGATTGCAACCAAAGACTAATAGCGGTAATAATATCGAAAATTAATAAAATTACATCCATTAATCGCCAATGAAGCGGTGTCTCTAACCAAGAAACATCCCCTAAACTTAGAATATTACTACAATGAACCAAAGCACCATAAACTAAACAAATCGACAAAAATCTCAGATAAATTCCTGTCCAATACTGAGGAAAAGAAGTTTGTAAACCTTTATACATTTTAAAATTCTACCTAATTTCTCTTTTTTGCTAAGATAAGCTAAAAAAAACCATATCCCCTACTTTAACTCATGTCTCACCCTGTTAATGAATCTCCCCTTATTCCCCCTACCTTAATCGAAAATAGAAAAGCCGATCATATTAATATTGTTCTAGAAAAAAATGTGACAGGTAAAGGTATTACCACAGGGTTTGAGCAATTTTTCATCGAACATGATGCTCTTCCCGATGTGGATCTTGATGAAGTTGACCTTAGCTTACAACTGTGGGGCAAAACCTTAAAAGCTCCTCTCCTCATCAGTAGTATGACGGGAGGCACAGACTCGGCCCATACTATTAACCTCAATTTAGCAGAAGCAGCCCAAGCGTTGGGTATTGCTATGGGAGTCGGGTCCCAACGAGCAGCCATTGAACAGCCCAATTTAGGCAAAACCTATAAAATACGACAAGTTGCTCCTGATATTCTTTTATTTGCTAATTTAGGTGCGGTACAGCTTAATTATGGTTATGGCATCGATGAAGCGAAAAAAGCCGTAGACATGATCGAGGCCGACGCTTTGATCCTCCATCTCAACCCCCTCCAAGAAGCGGTTCAAGCAGAAGGCGATCGCAACTGGAAAGGACTCTATGACAAAATAGCAGCAGTAGCCACTCGATTAGATGTCCCTATTATTGCTAAAGAAGTGGGTAACGGCATCAGTGGTAAAGTTGCTCGTCGTTTGGCTGACTGTGGGGTGTCTGCCATTGATGTGGCCGGTGCCGGAGGAACCAGTTGGAGTGAAGTCGAAGCACACCGACAACACGATCCCCGTCGTCGTCAAATTGCTCATTGTTTCGCCGCTTGGGGTATTCCTACAGCCATGTCTTTGATGCAGGTACGTCAAGCTGTCCCAGAGTTGCCCGTGTTTGCTAGTGGGGGTATTCGTAACGGTATCGATGCAGCTAAAGCGATCGCACTGGGAGCAACATTAGTGGGCAGTGCAGCCCCTTTATTAGATGCTGCGACCCATCAATCTCAAGCGGTTTATGATAAGTTCTCAATCCTCTTAGAAACCCTGAAAATTACTGCTTTTTGTGCCGGTGTTTCTAATTTAACTGAGTTAAAACAAGTGACTTTACATCATAAAAATGGTTAGTTTCTGACTATTTTTTTGGCAACCAATCTTCATCTAATAGTTGTTGTAAGGTATAGGGACAGTTTTGAGGAAACGTATCTAACCCTGACTTAAGTTGTACGTATTTAAGTGCTTTTTGATAGATTTTTGTTAAAATTTCCTCTAGATACTGATAAAAGTTAGTTGTCATGCGACCATTAAGCTGATCTCGAAAATTGAAAATCTCTGATCTGCAATGTCGATAATTTCTTTCATATTCTGTATCCCAATACTCTAATAATAATAAATGACAAATTATCTGCTTTAATAAGCTTTCTACCTTATGCCGTTTCTCACTCCCCAAGTCCTCTAACTCCTCAATTAAATTTTCTAAGTCTAATTCCTCAAACCTTTTTTCCTTCAAAAGTCTAACTGTTTCTTCTATCCATAAATAATCGTCAATTTCATACAATCTTTGGAGGTTATGGGTCTTTGTGTTTATCATAATTCATTATGCTCAGTTATTAACCAATCTTCATCTAATAGTTGTTGTAAGGTATAAGCACAGTCTTGAGGAAACGTATCTAACCCAGATTTAGCTTTTACGTATTTACGTGCCTGTTGATAAATTTTTGATAAGTTTCCCTCCAGATAATTATAAAAATTAGTGGTCATCCGTTTATTAATTTGAGTACGAAACCCCACAATTTCTGCTTGCCAATGTCGATAATTTCGATCATATTCTTCCTGCCAATATTCCAGTAACAGCACATGACGGATAATCTGTTCTAGTAAACTCTCTACCTTGTGCCGTTTCTCACTCCCCAAGTCCTCTAACTCCTCAATTAAATTCTCTACGTCTAATTCCTCAAACTGTTTTCCCTTCAATAGTTTAACCGTTTCTTTTATCCATAAATAATCGTCAATTTCATATAACTCTTTGAGTGTGTTCACATTCTTGACCACCATGACTCAATTAACACCTTCGTTTAAGCTTAAATACTTAGCAACAGGTTACTGTTTACTTTTCTATTGTCTTACCCACCTGAAAAGACATTATAGGCAGACATATTTTTTACCCATACACCTAACACTGTCCATTATTGTATAAAAAAGTAGCACGGTCTGTCAACCCCATTGTCTCGTTAATTTATGCAAAATTTTTTGACAAAATCATGTATCCTATTGATACAGTTTGACGAGATTTTGGTAGTCTATGTTACTTTTTTCGTAAAAATGACGAGAAAACAGTTATATTAAAAATACAAATATAATACATATTTAATAAAATTATATACTTATCAATGTGAAGTACCCCAACGTATAGACGGATGGGGTATTCTGCTCGACATCAGGATAAAATAGAAGAGAAGTTAACCATTATTTTTATGGAAATTAAACGCTTACCCGCACTATCTGATAACTACATTTTCCTCTTACACGATGCTGATAATAATACGGCTGCTGTGGTTGATCCAGCAGAAGCGAAACCGGTGTTAAATTGCTTAGATGAATTAGGAGCAAAATTAGTGGCTATTTTCAACACCCATCACCACGCCGATCATGTAGGAGCCAATAAAAAACTCATGGAAAAATTCCCCAATCTTTGTGTATATGGAAGCAAAGAAGATCAAGGAAGAATTCCAGGACAACAAGTCTTTTTAGAAGAAGGGGATACAGTAGAATTTGCTGGCAAAACAGCACAAGTTTACTTTGTTCCAGGTCATACTCGTGGACATATTGCTTATTATTTTCCCCCTCATGAATCAGAAGAAATAGGGGACTTATTTTGTGGGGATACTATCTTTGCTGGAGGTTGTGGCCGCTTATTTGAAGGGACACCTGCACAGATGGTTCAATCCATAGGTAAACTAAGAAACTTACCGGATAATACCCACGTTTGGTGCGCCCATGAATATACGTTAAGTAACCTTAAATTTGCTGTGACAGTTGATCAAGATAACAGTGATTTAACAACTCGTTATCAAGAAGTTATCAAAGCCCGTGAAAATGATCAACCTACCGTTCCTTCTCTATTAGGAGAGGAGAAAAAAACCAATCCTTTTCTAAGATGGGATCAACCGGCTTTACAAAGTCTAACAGGAATGAATGATCCCGCGAGAGTATTTGGTAAAATCAGGGGGATGAAAGATAATTTTTAACGTAAAATGGAAGCTAAACACTTCAAAGTTAAAGACAAAATATCCCATTATTTAGATGATTTTAATAGCCCCATCGGAATTACAATTAATTTGATAATTTTGGGGCTTATTTTATTATCTTCTGCTGTCTTTGTTTTAGAAACTTATTCTTTACCTGAATCAATTTTTAAGTTTTTGATAACTTTAGATGATATTATTTTAAGTTTATTTACCCTTGAATATTTAATCCGTTTTTGGTGTGCTAAATCAAAACTAAAATTTGTTTTTAGTCTTTTTTCTTTTATTGATTTATTTTCAATTTTACCTTTATTTATGGGTTTTATTGATATTCGATTTATTCGTATTCTGAGATGGTTTCGAGTCTTAAGACTTTTGAGATTAATTAATTTTGAAACATCTTTATTTAGAATAAAGTCAGAAGACGGAATTATTTTAGTAAGAATATTTTTGATTTTATTCTCCTTAATTTTTATTTATTCTGGAGCTATTTATCAAGTTGAACATCATAGTAATCCAGAAGTTTTTAAAACGTTTTTTGATGCTTTATACTTCTCTGTTGTCACTATGACAACGGTAGGGTTTGGTGACGTTATTCCTCTCTCGGAAGGAGGAAGAATTTTAACTGTAATGATGATTTTTTCAGGTATTTTGTTAATTCCTTGGCAACTAAGTATCTTGACTCAAAAGTTCTTACAAAATAGTCAACAAGGTAATCAAACTTGTTCCCATTGTGGCTTAAAATTTCATGACCGAGATGCTAACTTTTGTAAGATTTGTGGCACTAAGTTATAATTATGGTAAGAGCTTAACCTTGTTAAGATCATTTAGGAGTTAAGTATGGTTAAAACCATTGCAATATCTCAAGGAATTACCAGTTTAACAGAAATACATTTTAAATTTAATTTAACTCGAACTCAAAAGACTGATTTTTTTAGGGAATGGACTGATGATTTACCTAAGCTTGATGACAGAGAAAAGCAAGTATTAGATAGTTTAAAAGAGAGATATTTATACTATGCGTCTGATAACTCTATCACCGAGGGAACTCTAAATATTATTATGATTTCCCCTTTACTAGAATTAGCTAATTTATGTGATCACCCTTTTAAAATAAAAGCCGAACAAGCGGTTAAAATTGAGCTTCAAGATTCAGACATTATCTTACAAGGTTTTATTGATGCTTTAGTCGTCAAAGAACAATTTTGGGTGATTGTTATCGAAGCAAAACGTTATGGTTTTAATGTTTCTTTAGCCATTCCTCAAGCTTTAACTTACATGATGGCTAATACTGAGCAAAAAAGTCCTATTTTTGGTCTAGTAACCAACGGGGAAGATTATATTTTCATCAAAGTGAGTTACCAAGATAAACAATATGCTCTCTCAGATAAGTTAACCTTAGCCAAAAGAAATAATCAAGAATTTTATCAAGTTTTTCAAATCATCAAAAACATTAAACAAATATTACTATAGTTTGTTCCCTAAACTTAGTATGATATGATGCAGCAGGACTAGACAAACTAGAGAAAATTATTAATTAAATGCACAAAATCCCCGTTACTGTCATTACCGGCTTTTTAGGCGCAGGAAAAACCACATTAGTTCGTCATCTTTTACAAAATAATGAAAACCGACGCATTGCCGTATTAGTGAATGAATTTGGAGAAGTGGGAATTGACGGAGAATTACTCAAAGATTGTCAAATTTGTGAAGAAGATACTAACCCCAACGAAAATATTATAGAACTCAATAATGGCTGTCTTTGTTGCACCGTTCAAGAAGAATTTTATCCCACTATGCAGCAACTGCTAGAACGAAGAGACTCCCTCGATTGTATGTTAATCGAAACCTCTGGGTTAGCTCTACCTAAACCCCTCGTCCAAGCCTTTCGTTGGCCCGATATTCGTAACAGTGCCACCGTTGATGGTGTGGTGACAGTCGTCGATTGTCAAGCATTAGCTTCTGGTACATTAGTCGGTGATTTAGACGCATTAGAAGCCCAAAGACAAGCCGATCCTAACTTGGAACACGAAACCCCCATCGAAGAATTATTCGAGGATCAATTAGCCTGTGCCGACTTAGTCTTACTCACCAAAACTGATCTAGTTCAAGCAACAGAATTAAACAGAATTAAAACCTGGTTATCTCAAGAATTACGCCCCGGTGTTAAAGTGGTTTCTTGTCATCAAGGTCAAATTAGTCCCGATATCTTACTCGGTTTCAATGCAGCCGTAGAAGACAATTTAGACACCCGTCCCTCCCATCACGATCATGAAGAAGAACACGATCACGATGATGATATTAACTCAGTACAAATTACCCTTGAACAAGCTTATGATCCCAAACAATTAGTGAAAACGTTAACAAAATTAGTGCAAGATAACGAGATTTATCGGATCAAAGGGTTTGTCCATGTTCCCAATAAACCCATGCGGTTAGTCTTACAAGGAGTCGGCGATCGCTTTGATTATTTCTACGATCGCCCTTGGCGAGAAGATGAAACCAAACTAACTCGTTTAGTGTTCATTGGTAGAGAATTAAATCAACACAGGATCGAAAAATCAATCGACTAAAAAAAATAGCAAAATTATCAAGCTATGTTTCTAGAAATTTCTCAATGGGACGAATATCCCAAATTTGTGCCTCAATAAAGCGATCATAACGCCATGTTTCTTCAACTTTCCATCTATCTCCTGGTAATCCGTATTTTTGAACAACTTTAGTTATCTCATCTTTAGTAAAAACTTGACCGTGAAATGGTTTTAAATAGGGTTTTCCTCTTTCTGTCCGAGGAATATTAAAACTAGGCATACTATCAGGATATGTAAAAGAAATTTGATCGCTGTCAAAAAGCGACAAAGGAATCTTTAACTTAATTGGGTTAACCGAAGAAAAGAAACCTCCTTTTTGAAACAAGTCATCATGCTCTCCTAAAACAAAATAAATAGGATAGGAAAGATATGGTTTTTTACCTTTGTTGACAAAATCGTTGTAAAGCCATGCTTCAATTTTCCGTCGTTCTTCAAGATATCCAGGATGCAACCAAGTTCTTTGACCTGATTCAAATAGGTTGGTTAATATGGCTTTTGCCTCGGAATCATCGTAGCTACAAATATTCTTGAGCCGAATGTTTTCCCCTTGGTAGTAGTGAGTAAGATAAGCAGGAATAGGAGACATTGTTTATCAAACTATTGAACAATTAGTTATTCAAAACTAACCTAGCTAACCCCACCCCCGGATAATAATAGTCTAAAATTTGTTGATAATCGTACCCTTTTCTCGCCAACCCATAAGCCCCCGTTTGACTCATTCCCCGTCCTTTATGAGCGCGGGCAACGATTTCATCTGTCGCAGCATAAAGGGACTCTACCACACCCCCTTGATGGCTTAAAATTTGTCCTTTGGTGCTTCGTACCGCATGATGACCCGTATTATATTCGCTATTTAATCCCTTATACACCTGCCAACGTTGAGTATTGCCCAGATCGTACCAATCACTGGCTGGGCGGATCATATGAACTAAGGCATAGGAACGGGCCGCGATCGCTTGAGCTTTCAGAGCTTCCGTCGGCGCATTAGCGTGCATTTCACTGCCCACTACACTATATAGATACTGCTCAAAATTAACATGATTGACTACCAGTAACTTACTCCCCTTAGACACCAACAAAATTTTCCCCCGATACCAGCGATCGCCCACATAGATTAGACTTCCTTCAGTGGCTTGTACCCAAACCACCCCAGGAACCGACTGTCCTCCCAAGGATAATGATCCCCCATTGGGTCGAACATTCCACCCTTGAGAACCGGACAGGGTTTTGATTTGTTTATTATGGCGATCGCTCACTACTGCTTGTCCTGACACCCCGATGGTGGTTCCTGGTGCATCTCGTAAAATAGCCACCCGAATGTCTAAGGGAGGGGGTTGATAATCCGCAGGGGCCGCAGCTAATGCCTTTGGAGAAGGAGGTGGGGACGGGGGTGACATTTGAGAGGGTGAAGAAGCAACTGGTTTTTTCTCTTCTGGCTTTTGTAAGGGAAAATGGCCATTTGCCCCTACATCTGACTGTTTCTGAGAGGGTTGTTTGAGATAGGGTTTTTCAACCTCTGACTCTTGTGGGGAAGAAGGGCTGTTTGCCTGTACGTCTAATTGTTTCCGAGAAGGTTGTAGCTGACTCAGGGGAGGTAAGGGAGTTGTCTGGGGTTCCCTTTCTACAGAGGGATCAGACGGTTGCCACTGAGTCACCATCAAAGGAACCGTCACAGCACATACCAAAGGAACACCCCATAGTTGGGGACGGTTGACCAATAAGTTCTTTAACAACTTTTTCATAACGCAACGAAAGTGACAACCTTTAACAATAAAAATGATTACAATATTGATCAGCAACTGCCTTCACTAATATAACAGTCTCTCCATCTCCCCGTCTCCCCATCTCCCCACCTTCCCCATCTCCCCATCTCCCCATCTCCCCATCTCCCCATCTCCCCACCTTCCCCATCTCCCCATCTCCCCATCTCCCCACCTCCCCGTCTCCCCATCTCCCAGTCTCCCAGTCTCCCCACACCTCCCACACCCCTAACCATGACCCTCTCCTCTCTCGATCGCCTCCTTGAAATCATGACAAAACGTCCCCAATGGGACGAATATCGTCACTATCTGGAAATCTGTGAGATTTGGTCAACCATCGTCCCAGAAAAAGCGGCCTCCCACAGTAAACCTCTGTATGTTCAACGGGATATGCTGTGGATAGCCACCTCCAGTTCCGTCTGGTCCCAACAGTTATCGTTTCAGAGTTATTCCCTTCTTAAACAACTCAATCATCGTTTATCTGCTTCTCCCTTACAAAAACTTCGCTTTTCTCCTGCTCAATGGCATGATTCTCAACGTCATCAACAATCATCCTCTTTAGAAAGAAAACAAAGCTTTTTTTCCTACACTGAGGCTATTTCCCCCAAGGGAAACAGTCCCCGAACCCCAGAAGCGGCTTTTCAACGCTGGACTGATGCGATCGCCCATCATCTTAACGGACTCCCCTTGTGTCCTCAGTGTCACTGTCCAACCCCTTCCATTGAACTCGAAAGATGGTCTAAATGTTATCTTTGCATAACGCAACATTGGCAAACAAAATCTCTATCAAACTTAGAGTAATTATTGAGTTGGCAATGGGATAACTACTGTTTTTCTCCGTATAATCTCTGATTGTTGATAAAGTTTTCTCTCGATAGTTTCATTTTTACCCTTGATCCCCAGTATTTTCTTTGACAATTGACTCAATTCAAGAAAATTAATTTAATGAAGTTTCTTTGATTGCCGGGACATTTTGTTTACTTTTGTAAAATAAATATTAAAAAAATCTAAAGGGGTTTGGACAAGGGAAAACAGTGAAATCAAGACAGAGGCATCAGTAAGCAGATTTAATGATACTTGACTCATATTAGATAATGAAACGTGGAAGGAAAAACATCTGAAAAGATCAAATATCACCCCCTGCCCAAAAATCTCATGAAAACCTCTAATTTTTTCACCTCATCTTGTCGCTTTTGTCGTTACTATCAGACAGAAGGTCGTCGAGGGGGAATGTGCCAACAATTAGGTGTTCCGGTTCGTGCAGAATGGAAGGCTTGTAGTTTGGCTGCTGCACCATTTACCCACACTTGGGAAAGTTTAGAAAAAGTCGTTAAACTAGAAAGTTCCTTAGTTTTAGAATGTTCTGCTGAGGTGGAAACTGCAGAGAAAATCAATGCTTCAAAAGGCTATTAAGTTCAACCTTTTCCCCTGCTGACAATAAACTATTAAAAAATCATATTTTTCTTTGATCAATATACAAGAGATGACATCTTTTACAACAAAAGATGTTATTTTTAATAGAAGCATATTTATCATAAAAATTCTGTATCAATGGTAACTCAGGCAAAAATAGGTATTCTTGGCGGTAGCGGTTTGTATAAGATGGACGCGCTCGAGGATGTGGAAGAAATTCATCTAGAGACACCCTTTGGTAAGCCCTCAGACGCATTCATTGTAGGGAAGCTAAAGGGGGTGTCAGTGGCTTTTTTAGCCCGTCATGGTCGTAATCATCATTTAATCCCTTCAGAGTTGCCCTTTCGAGCCAATATTTACGGGATGAAGCAGTTGGGGGTAGAGTACCTCATTTCTGCCTCTGCGGTGGGTTCGCTCAAAGAGGAGATCAAACCCTTAGATATGGTCATACCGGATCAATTTATTGATCGCACTCATCATCGCGTTTCCACATTTTTTGGTCAAGGGATTGTTGCCCATATTGGCTTTGGTCATCCCGTTTGTCAACAACTTGCAGGCATTTTAGCTGAGGCAGTAAAGAGTTTACAATTACCTGACATTGCCTTACATAAAGGAGGAACTTATGTGTGCATGGAAGGCCCTGCTTTTTCCACCATTGCTGAATCTAACTTATATCGCAGTTGGGGTGCATCTATTATTGGTATGACCAACTTACAAGAGGCAAAATTAGCCAGAGAAGCAGAAATTGCCTATGCAACTTTGGCCTTAGTAACAGACTATGATTGTTGGCATCAAGATCACGATCATGTCACCGTAGAAATGATCATTGATAATTTACATAAAAATGCCATTAACGCCCAAAAAGTTATCTTAGAAACCGTCAAACGCTTGCATAAAAATCCCCCTGTTTCTGAGGCACATTCGGCCTTACAATATGCCATTCTTACCCCAACTGAACAAATTACAGCAGACACAAAAGAAAAATTAGGACTCATTATCAACAAATATTTATAAGGAGAAAAGAAGATGAAACAAAAAATTTTAGGTTTGCTGTTTACGGTATTACTTTCCTGTTGTTTAATGAATATGTCTAACACATTAGCAGCTACCGAAACCATCGAAGTTAATGTGAGTTTAGGGAATGAATCTGGTGAATTAGTCTTTGTTCCCAATCATTTAGAATTCGTAGCAGGAAAAAAGTACAAACTTAAATTAGATAATCCCAGTCCCACTAAGCATTACTTTACCTCCAAAGACTTTGCTGATGCCAGTTGGACCCAAAAAGTTGAAGCGGCAAAGGTAGAAATCAAAGGGGCGATTCATGAGTTAGAATTAAAACCATCAGCCGAAGCAGAATGGGTGTTAGTTCCCATGAAACCCGGAAACTATGAACTTCATTGTTCTATTTCTGGTCATACAGAAGCGGGAATGGTAGGTGAGATTGTAGTAATGTCAGAATAAATAAAGGGTGATGGAAACGGCAAATCTATCTCGGTTTCGACTCTTAAAAAAACGCCGTCATTGTTATCAATCTCGGTGTCACGTTTTGCGTTCTCAATTGGGGTTTAATCAAGTGGAATCAACCCGTCCTAAAACTTGCATCGGTTGTTGTCATTATCATGGCAAATTTTATGGCTATAATCGCAACCAAAGAAGTCAATTGATTTGTGGGTTTCATCCCACGGGTTGGGTCAACAGTGAACCTTGTCCTGACTGGCAAACAATAGATGATTAACCATTATCTCGGCTCATTTTAATGTACCCAGAAAGAGACTGAAAATCTTTCAACCACCGTTGAATATGTTGGTAGTTTGATAAATCAAAACCCCCTTCATCGGCAACATGAGTATAAGCGTATAGACTAATATCGGCTATGGTGACAGAATCACCAACAAAAAATTTGTTTTCACTCAGATGATTTTCCATCACTGATAACGCTTTATGACCACCGCTTTGTTTACCGTAATATTCCGCTTCTCTCTCTTTGGGTAACCCTAAATATTTATTGATATATCTTGCCGTAGCAATATAAGGTTCATGGCTATATTGTTCAAAAAATTGCCATTGTAAAACTTTTGCCCTGTTATATTTTTTTGAAGGTAGAAAGGGTGTGCCTTCTGCCAAATAATTTAAAATCGCATTAGATTCCCACAAATATTCATTATTGGGTAATTGCAACACAGGTATTCTTGTGTTGGGATTCATTTGTTTAAATTCATTCGTATGGGTTTCATTACGAAGAATATCGATGTGATGCCATTGATGCTTAATATCAAGAAACTGCATTAATAACTTAATCTTATAGCAATTGCCTGATAGCATATCGCCAAAAACTTTATACATACCCTTGTCTGATTATCTAATCATGAGATGACTTTATCCCTAATTTTATAGCAATCAGGAATGATTTATGAGAACCATTAGGACATAATAATATTATGTCCCTACAAGAGCCATTTGTAGGAGTTTAACACTCTTAAACCCTTTCTCACAACTGAAACCTGATTGCTATAGAGCTATCTGTCAGGGAATTTTATGATCTCCATCTTAAAAACTAGCCTGAAATCGTCAGCGTCCCTTATGATCCAAGAGGACGCATATCTTATCAAACACGGATACCGTCTTTATATTGTAAAGGTGTCTTTTTGCGAAAACTTTGTTACTAACTAACTTATGGACTTTTCTAGCAACATTGCCAGTCAACTAAATGCGGGGACAATTCTCCCAGAAGGAATAGTGATCATTACCCTGATGGTGGTTCTCATTGGGGACCTCATCGGGGGACGAAACGCCAGAATGTGGCTACCCTATGGGGCGATCGCAGGTTTATTGGCCTCCTTATTGGCCCTGTACACCGCTTGGGATAGCCCTTCAACCATCGGATTTTTGGGGGCGTTTAACGGGGATAATCTAAGTATTGTTTTTCGAGGAATTATCGCCTTATCGACCATTGTCACCCTCTTAATGTCTATTCGCTACGTAGAACAGACCGGGACTTCTCTGGCCGAATTTATCGCCATTATGTTAACGGCCACCTTGGGAGGAATGTTTCTTTCCGGGGCCAATGAATTAGTGATGATTTTTGTCTCCTTGGAGATGTTAAGTATCTCGTCTTATTTGATGACCGGATACATGAAGCGCGATCCCCGTTCCAACGAAGCCGCGTTAAAATATCTTTTAATTGGGGCATCCAGTTCCGCCATTTTCCTCTACGGGAGTTCCTTGTTGTATGGGTTATCGGGGGGAGAAACCACCCTAGATACGATTTCAGCTAAAATTTTGGCCAGTGGGGACAATTCTTCGTTAGGACTAGCGATCGCTTTAGTCTTCGTTATTGCTGGTATCGCTTTTAAAATTTCGGCGGTTCCGTTTCACCAATGGACACCAGATGTTTATGAGGGTTCCCCGACTCCTGTGGTGGCATTTCTGTCCGTGGGTTCAAAAGCAGCCGGGTTTGCCTTAGCTATTCGTTTATTGGTAACCGCGTTTTCTTCTATTGTGGACGAATGGCATTTAATCTTCACCGCGTTGGCTATTCTCAGTATGGTGTTGGGAAATGTGGTAGCTCTAGCCCAAACCAGTATGAAGCGGATGTTAGCCTATTCTTCCATTGGCCAAGCCGGGTTTGTGATGATTGGCTTAACCGCCGGAACCGATGCAGGATATTCCAGTATGGTGTTCTACTTATTGGTGTATCTGTTCATGAACTTGGGTGCTTTTAGTGGGGTGATTCTATTTTCTCTTCGCACCGGCACCGACCAAATTAGTGAATATGCAGGACTTTATCAAAAAGATCCCCTTTTAACGTTGGGATTAAGTCTCTGTTTACTGTCTTTGGGTGGAATTCCCCCCTTAGCTGGATTTTTCGGGAAAATTTATCTATTCTGGGCTGGTTGGCAAGCGGAACTTTATGGACTGGTGTTATTAGCTTTGGTTACCAGTGTAGTGTCCATTTACTATTACATTCGTGTGGTGAAAATGATGGTGGTGAAAGAACCCCACGAAATGTCTGATGCAGTGAAAAACTATCCCGAAATTCGCTGGAATTTACAGGGAATGCGTCCTCTACAGGTGGGGTTAGTGTTATCGGTTATTGCCACTTCTTTAGCGGGAATTTTATCGAATCCTCTGTTTACGTTGGCTAATGATTCTGTAACCAGTACCCCGATTTTACAATCAACCATCGTCAATAGTCGTATTTCTCAAGTGGAAATGCCATCGGAGACGATTAACCCCTAATTCTCGGTAGGGTGGGCATTGCCCACCTCATTTTATAGAATAGATAAACAGTAAAACAGTTATTTTTTAAGCCCTTAATATGTCTGAAATTGTTAATGCTAATCGTATCAGAAATACAGTCATCGCCTTTGCTGCGATCGCCCTCAGCATCGCTATCTTTTTTGGCTTTCAATCTCAAACCATTTCCGTTTCTTTAGAGGCCCAAGCGAAGGCATCCACCCCCATTGAAGTGGCCATGAACAACCAAAAACCCACTTTAACCGAATTTTATGCTGATTGGTGTACCAGTTGCCAGGCCATGGCCCCAGAATTAGCGCAATTGAAGCAAAAATATGGGGAGTCGGTCAATTTTGTCATGTTGAACGTGGATAATAATAAATGGTTGCCCGAAATTCTTCGGTATCGGGTGGATGGTATCCCCCATTTTGTCTTTATTGACGATCAAGGAAAAGCGATCGCACAAACCATTGGAGAACAACCTCCTTCAGTGATGGAAGCTAACTTAGACGCATTAATTGCCCATCAACCCTTACCCTATGCTGCTGCTACGGGACAAACTTCTGGGTTAAAAAGTCCCAATAATTCTATTAGTGATCCTCGCAGTCATGGTTCTCAAGTTAAGTCTTAGTGGGAAAGTCTGTGGTCATTGCGAGGGGTAATATAAACAGTCGGCTTTAATTGTTACTGAAAACACCCCAAAGCAATCTACTATTAACTTATGAGACACCTAACTTGTCATTGCGAGGGGTAATACAACCAGTCAGCTTTAATTGTTACTAAAAACACCCCGAAGCAATCTACTATTAACTTATGAGACACCTAACTTGTCATTGCGAGGGGTAATACCAATAGTCAGCTTTAATTGTTACTAAAAACACCCCGAAGCAATCTACTATAAGTTATGACACACTTAATTTGTCATTGCGAGGGGTAATACTAATAGTCAGCTTTAATTGTTACTAAAAACACCCCGAAGCAATCTACTATTAACTTATGAGACACCTAACTTGTCATTGCGAGGGGTAATATAAACAGTCAGCTTTAATTGTTACTAAAAACACCCCGAAGCAATCTACTCTAAACTGACATCTTGCACCTTTAAACTTAATCCTAATTCTATCTTATAATTTCGTTTTCAGGGGTTCCATAGGTACTAAACATTACAAGAGTTGGATAAATTCATCAACGGTTAAATCTGCTTGTCTAATAATTGCTCTTAATGTTCCTTTGGCCACTGTTTTATGATTAGGAATAGTGACTTGACATTGAGGATTTTCTCTTACCATTGTAATATGGCTTCCTCTTTGTCTAAAAATTACAAAACCTACTTTTTCTAATGCTTTAATACATTGTTTTCCAGAGACAACTGGTAATTTACTCATAGTTTCACTGACGTTATTTCTATGTTGTCTTCGGGAATTTGTTCACCTCTTTCTTGTAAAACTTCTAGATGAAGTGTAATTGCTTCTTGAATATTTTGTAAAGCTTCTTGACGGGTTTCTCCTTGACTAATGCAACCTGGAAGACTAGGTACTTCTGCGATAATGTAACCATCTTCGTCAGGATAAAGAAAAACGATTCTTTCTTTTTTTGTTGTTTTTGTCATTGCACTGTTTGTTGAACTTTTTCTGGGTTGGGTGGGGATAGTTTTTCTCTCATAATAGGTTCCAGTCTTTTTTTGCTTCTTGAATTTCTCTAAATTCTGTCTTACAATAAAGAAGTTATTAGGCTAATTTTAAATAATTTATACTATTATAGCGGAAGATTTTGTTATGAATCAAGTCAATGCTAGTCAAGTTCAACAACATTTAACTGAATTTCTGGATCGTCTTATTCAAGGGGAAACATCAATTATCATTGAACAGGAAGGAAAAGCGATCGCAACTTTAATTAGTTATGAAGAATGGGAACGTTTAAAGCAATTAGAAAGTGATTTAATTGCGGATGAGGAATCTTTTAGTCCAGAATCAGTGATTGAATCCTATAATAAGCTTCATGGTACGGATTTTACTATAGAGAGTATTGTGAATGACTGAAGGGAAACAGTATAAGCTGAATATTAAAAAATCAGCACGCAAAGAACTTTTAAAACTGCAACCTAAGTTTTTTAAACAAGTAATGTCAAAGATTCTTTCTCTAATAGATAATCCTCACCCTCAAGATTATAAGTTATTAAAAGGATTTTCTGATCTTTATCGAGTTACTCAGGGAGAGTTTCGTATTATTTATAAAATTCAAGGGGAAGAAATTAATATCATTAAAGTAGGTAAACGAAATGATGATGAAGTTTATAGGAATTTGTAGATTAATATAATCATATTTAGATTCCATTGTTTAATCTCCTGTAAGCAATTGTAATTTAATTATTTTAATTTAGTTGACGTTTTCTATGAGTTCTCCTTGCAAATATTTATGTATTATTTCTGTTGTTAAATCAGGAATACTTTTACCGAGTTCATTAGCTAATTGTTGAATTCTTTGACTGTCTTCTGTTGATAAACTTACTGCTATTTGCTTTTGAGTAATATGATGATTAGCGTAGGTTTGATAACGTTTAATTTCTTGATCAACATTATCAATGGTTTGCCATTCTCCATTTTCAACACTGTTTAATAATGCTTGTTCTTCTGGGTTTAAGACGGACATTTCTAACCTTATGCTATAACAAACTATAGATTTTTTTTCCCTAACCGATAAGCTGTTAAGGAACTATTGCGTATCTCTAACTTGACTTGAGCAATTAGTTCATCTAATGCTACGTTAAGATGATCAAATTCTCGACAAACTTGGCGCATTTTTGTGACTGTTTGTTGAACTTTTTCTGGGTTGGGTAGGGATACTTTTTCTGTCATAATAGATTCCAGTCTTTCATTTAAGCCCTTACTTGATTATACCTTTAATCGGCGATCGCAGTCTAAGTCTGTATCATATTTAGCTTTCATTGTTTTGTCTCCTGTTAACTATTATTTTTGGGTATTTTATTATTAGTTTGAGACAAGATAGTTTCTATTTCGTTTCCAGGGGTTCCATAGTTGATAGTAACCGCTTTTGGATCGCTTTCTATTTGTTTCATTCTAACTCTAATAGCGTCTGCATCTGTAGGATGTTTACGGATATAGTCTCGTAATTCTTGAGTTGTCATTTGTTCAAATTTTTTCATGATATAAATCTCCAATTGCTTTTTTTGATGTAAAGTTTTCAATTTTTTTTGAAGCGTTTAAAATTTCAATTCCGATCACGTTTCCTTCTGCATCATAATCTAATATTACTCCTGGACTAATATTATCACTTTCTTCTATTTCTGCGTTACTCCAATTAATTCTTAAAACATCAACTTCTGTATCATATTTAGCTTCCATTGTTTTGTCTCCTATATTTGTTTAATTTGCTAGTAAAGTAAACGGTAACAATTTTGTTAGGTTCAACTACATCATTAACATAAATCCTCAGTAAATATATTTTATCATTATTTTTGGTGAATGTTCCTTGATAAACTTTGAGTCCGTCTTCTTCCGTAATATATTCAGGATTTCCTAAAATTAATTCAAGAATTGAAATTGGGATTTTTCGCTTTATCATTTCTTCTTCTGCGTGTTGACTTAAAACAAATTTCACGTCATATATTCCTGTTGAACAATCATAACAACCAAATAATTATACTATAAATGTCTTCATTGTATTAATTAATTACTCATTCTTCAATTCCTCTAACACTTCATCAGTAAAAGGATTCTCCCCTTTTTTAAGTTGCTCTATCCATTGTTTTCGTTTATATTTGTCTCGTCCTCCAGGTAAATATAGGACAGCTTGAAAATCTTTAATCGCACCCTCAAAATCTTCTGTTAAGGCTCTCGCTAACCCTTGACTATCAATAGATAATGCTTTTATTTCAGTATTATCAGGGGAATTTTTAACGGCATTTTCACAAGCAAATAAAACTTCTTTGGCTTTACGGTTAAGGCTACCAAACCAACATAAAGTAGCCCATGATTCAGCATCTATTTTAAGGTCAGGATCTAATTCTTGTGCTGTTTGATAAGTAGTTAATGCTTGATCAATCTTGTGATCTTCTGCTAACCTTACTCCTCTTTCAATTAATGCTTTGGGTGATTTTTTTTGCTCTTTTTTAATATCAATATTGTTATCTAATTTTTTGGCTTCCTGTAGCTTACGATTAGCTGCGTTCATGTCTCCTGTTTCCTTAGCAATCGCAAAACTTTTTCTCACTAAAAATTCGGCTTTTTCTTCATTATTCCAACCCTTATGATTTAAGCAAGTTTTGGCTGCTTTTTCGGCGGTTTCTGCTTTACTTTTGGCTTCGTCTTCCATGTCTTCCGAAGGAACAGACAGCAACACAGGATGAAACTGTAATCTTTCACATCCTTCTTTTAACAAGGATGAGACTTTAAAACCACGCCACACTTTCACGGTGCTGTTATCACTCCGAGAGACTATATTTCCCGATGGGGTGATGGCCACAGTCTTGACAGCATTTTTATGACCTTGGAAGGTATAGAGAAGCTTTCCTTGAGGACTCCACACTTTCACGGTGTTGTCATCACTTCCAGAAACGATGTTTCCCTCTGGAGTGATGGCCACAGTGTTGACAGCATTTTCATGACCTTCAAGGGTATAGAGAAGCTTTCCCTGAGGACTCCACACTTTCACGGTGTTGTCATCACTCCCAGAAACGATGTTTCTCTCTGGAGTGATGGCCACAGTGTTGACAGGGGCTTTATGACCTTGGAAGGTGTCGAGAAGGTCTCCCTCAGGACTCGACACTTTCACGGTCTTGCCGTCCCCAGAGACGATGTTTCCCTCTGGGGTAGTGGCCTCAGTCGTGTCAGCATATTGATGACCTTCTAAGGTCTCGATAGGCTTTCTCTGGTCGCCCCAGCCCCATATTTTTACTGTGCCGTCAGCACTCCCAGAGACGATGTTTCCCTCTGGGGTGATGGCCAAGGTGGAGACAGGAGCTTTATGACCTTTTAGGGTATGGAGAAGCTTTCCCTGCTCACTCAATATTTTCACAGTGCCGTTAAAACTCCCAGAAACGATGTTTCCCGATGGGGTGATGGCTACGGTCGCCACACCTTGGAGGGTCCGGAGAAGGGTTCCTTGGGGACTCCACACTTTCACGTTGTCAAAACTCCCAGAGACGATGTTTCCCGATGGGGTGATGGCCACGGTCGTCACAGGAGCTTTACGACCTTCTCGGGTATGGAGACTTTCTACGGTATGGAGAAGTTTTCCCTGAGGACTCCACACTCTCAAGGTGCTGTCAACACTCCCAGAGACGATGTTTCCCGATGGGGTGATGGCTACGGTCAAGACAGGACCTTGATGACCTTTTAGGGGATGGAGAAGTTTTCCCTGAGGACTCCACACTTTCAGGGTGTTGCTCCAACTCCCAGAGACGATGTTTCCCGATGGGGTGATGGCTACGGTCTCCGCGATCGGGAAACTCAACGAGAAACTATCCCAGATCGTCGTGATCTCATCCTTTGAGAGTTTGAAAAAGGTCAAGAGACCGTCCCAGAACATGGTCGTGTCAGCATCTTGATGACCTTTTAGGGGATAGAGAGGCTCTCCCTGGGGACTCCACACTTTCACGTTATCAAAACTCCCAGAGACGATGTTTCCCGATGGGGTGATGGCCACGGTCAAGACAGGACCTTGATGACCTTTTAGGGTATGGAGAAGCTTTCCCTGGGGACTCCACACTTTCACAGTCTTGTCATAACTTCCAGAGACGATGTTTCCCGATGGGGTGATGGCCAGGGTCAAGACAGGGCCTTGATGACCTGTTAGGGTATGGAGAAGTTTTCCCTGGGGACTCCACACGTTCACAGTATTGTCATAACTTCCAGAAACGATGTTTCCCGATGGGGTGATGGCCAGGGTCAAGACAGGACCTTGATGACCTGTTAGGGTATTCCGTTCCCACACCTGATCGATCGCCTCATACAAAATCGATCGCACCTCTGGCAAAATTTCCCGATTCTCCCAAAGTTGCCAAGGTTGCCAAGGTTTATGAATGTACCAAGTATCAAGATTCTCTCCTGTCGTAGCAATAGCTAACACCAGAGATTCTAAAGGTTTAATAGGAAATAAGTTCTTAACAGTTGCTGCTTGTTCTTTCAATGTCGCAACAGTGGCCCGTTTATTGGAGTCAATAGCAAAGAAGGTAGACACCACAGCCATTGCAGCGATCACACCTACCACTCCTCGCTTTTGCCAACGACGGATCTGATTTTGTCGGAAACTCTCTTTAATACACTCTTCTGCGATACCATCCAACATCCCCAAATGACCATAATCTTTGAGGTATTCCTTGGCTTCTCCTAATTTGGACTCTTGCAACAAATCAGCCGATTTTCGTCCCTTATTGTGCCATTCTTCCGCTTCTGCTTCGATTTTTCGCTCTGTTACCATCGCTGCACGATATTGATATTGCCATTGTTGCAGTCGTTTCCAATGTCTAATTAATGCTTCATGAACCACATCAATTTGTATTTTTGAGGGTTGATCGTTAATAATTTCTCGTAGATCAACTAACTTTTTCCCTCTTTTTTGTTTTAACAAATTGGCTAAGCGCAAGACGTTAACTCGACAGAGAAACCCTAAGACAAATTTACAGCTACTAGCTTGATGTTTGATGTCCCGAACAATCAGACGGTTTCTATCATCGGCTAATATTTGAGTGACGGCATTTAACTGGTTAAAACTGTGATGTTCATTCACTAAATCCTTGAGATAAACTCGTCTGCGAACATCATAAGTGTCTCCCACTTGGGTTAATTCTAAAAAGATTCGTTGAGCAATTTCTTTTTGTTTATCATCTAAACTGTTATACACTTCATCGGCGTGTTTTTCTAAGGTTCCCTCAATTCCTCCCAAGTCTTGATAGGTTTTCAGGGTTAAAAACCGTTCTCCTTGATGTCTGCTTTCTTCCCATAACCGAGTTAAGGTATATTGCAGTAAAGGTAAACTGCCTGGATAGTCTTCTACATCGTTGATTAACTGTTGTTTTAAACTGCTTTCTATCAACACCCCTGATTTTTCTGCCGGTTTTGCGATCGCTTCTTCAATTTCTTCTCGGTTTAAATGTTCAAGATTAATATAAGGTTTATTGAGAGCATCAACTAAGTTTTTATGTTCCCGCAACCGTCCCCGAAAATCGGAACGCATTCCGATAATAATATGAAGGTTAGAATAATTGTTCAATAAGTCAATTAACTGTTTAAAAAATGCTTCACGGGTGGTTTCATCACACATGGTAAAACATTCTTCAAACTGATCTATGATCATGATAATTTTGCTTTCTTCACTTATCCCTACCTCCCCTCCTGGGAGGGGTTGGGGGTGGGTTGACTTCATGAAGTTGGGTTTCGTCTCCTCAACCCAACCTACATTTTCTAATTGTTGTAATGGGTTTTCTGTGGGAGAAAATGGGGTTAAATACGTCCATAAATTGCTTCCTATTATAACTTGACCTAATTTTAATTGATATAATAAACCTGCCCGTAATAACGACGATTTACCGCTACCAGAAGCCCCTAAAACGGCAATAAGTCTATCTGTTTGCAATCGATTAATTAAATAATTCGTGATTTTAGAACGTCCATAAAATACCTCAGCATCTTCTCTTGTTTCTGTAAAATAAGACAAGGAACGATAAGGACATTCATCTTTAAAATTAGCTAACGTATAACAAGTAGTTAGTAAAATAGACCCCTCAGAATTTGCAATCAAAGGACGCTGAGAGGTTTTCGCCATTTGTTTCTCAACAAATTCTTTTAACTTATGACTATCAACAATTCCATCCGCATAGTTATCAGGATTTAACCCTTTTAATAAAGTTTGAGTAAATAATCCTTGTTTGTAACTAATTTCTAACCCTGTTTCAAAGGATCGTGTCGCAGTGATCAAACAATAATCTTTATTCTCTGGAAGATAATTAATCAGTTCCCCACTAAAACAACAATCTAACCAAACAATAATTTTTTTAACAGGACTTTTCTGTATTTGTTCCCCCAACCACCTAATAGAAATACCATAAATATTATTAGCAGGATAAATATCACTGGTTGCTAAAAAAACATCTTCGTGATCATTAACAATTTTACGCCATCCATGACCCGAAAAATAAAATAAAGCGAGATCAGGGGTTTCTTGTTGAGAAGGAGGGTTAAAAAGATTAGTAATCTTATCTTTCAACTCTTCTGATCTTACCCCTAATGTACTAAGGTTAGATTCTTCTCCTTTTTGATAAGGTTGTTGCGGTAAACTTTGGATACGAAAGCTTTCATAACCATATTGTTTTAACTGTTGTGCGACATCTTTCGCATCTTTGCAAGCAACAGTTAGATTTTGTAATTCATGATAATCGGTAAAGATTGTCCGATAAAAGTCAATACCAACGATTAAAGCTTCCCATTGTTGCGTCATAATTTTTAACGTTTATGTCTTTAAGCCTTCAACCACCCCTAACTTATACTATAATCAATCCATAGAAGTTAAGCAAACTTACCACAACATTTAAACAAAAACATGACAGTCAATATCCACAACTCTAAACTCGCTTTTATTCTCGCATTAAGTGACTTAAACAACCCTCTCAATGAAAGCGAGAAACACATTTTAATTGAGATGGGAAAACAACTTGATTTACAACCTTCATTATGGTCAGATAAGATGGAAAACATCTTAATAGAAATGATCCAATCTAACCCTGAATTAAATCAACATTATACTCAGTATAAATCCCAACTTGATAACCTTCCAGACATCTCTGAAAACCTATCAGAAATAGACCAAGAACTTAAATCTTTAATGGTTATGGATAATACAGTGAGAACCAGAGGATTTAAACCCACCAATCAACCCACTGGTTATGACTCTCAAATCAATAATCTTGTGGTGTTAGCAAGTCGTTCAGAAGAACCAGAAACTGTTGTTAAACAAGTATCATCTCTGGATAAATTGAAACAAATGTTAGGTCATTCTGGTCAATAATCTGGACTATTATCAATCAATACAATGAGCGATATTATTTACCCAACCATTGACTTATTTGTTTATGACTTACAAAGTTCGCTAAATGCAACAGAGGAAGAAAATCATGAACGTAAGGTCTATTTTCAGAGTAAACTTCCTGAAAATACCCAGTTAGTTGATTCTGACATAGAAATCGAATGTTTAGAACTACTCCCTAACCAAAAAATCGCTGATTTTACTAACAAGAATAAAAACCTCGAAGGTTACTATTATCCTGTTCGCTTCAATGATACGTATGGGTTACAAATTGATTGTTCTATTAATAATTTAACTGAACCCCAACCTGTTGATAGTTTTGCCATTATTAAAGCAGAAATTGAGGCTACATTACAAGAAAAATCGGCTACGATAGGACAGACATGGATGTTATCAGGTTGTCTTCCTGAAAATAGTCAAAAGTCTTCCCAAGAAATCGCTAAATTTTGTTATACTTTATTCTTAGAAAATGCAAACTTTGAACAAGATTTGCAAGAAAGACAAGGATACTTATTTGAGGGAGAAATATTTGAACTTTCACAATATAAACCTAGTCAAGATATTAACCTACATATTATTATTGTTATCTATCCCAATCTGCAAAGTATGGAAAAAGCAGCTAATTTATACTCAGATTGGTTAGGATTATTTTCTTATAAACATAAAATTTTATTCGCTTATACCCAGAGTCGTTTGATTAAAAAGAATCTGGTTAAATATTATAAAAAAATTGAAGAAAATAAAAAAAATATTGATAAAAATAAGAAGCTAAATGCGGATAAAAAAATAGAAGCAGTTGAGGATATTTTAGAAAATTATACTATTAATCTGCCTAAATTAAACTTTCAAAAACAAATTTTAGATATTAATTTAATTAACTATAAAACTCGCTTAGAAATTATTAAAAACAAAACTTTAGAATCTGACAATCTAGAATTTCTCAATAAATTTAGCAACCTATCTGAAGAAAAATATAGAGTACAGATAGAAAAAGATTACGAAAATATGGAACTGGCATTAAGATTATTAGAAAGTAATATTAATATTATTCGCAGTCAAATAGAAGCAGAAAAATCTAAACGCGATCGCAACTTTCAAAACCTTGTAACCCTGGTAGGAACGGGTACGGCAATAATGGCTTTAATTGACGACGAAGGGAAAAAATGTCAAGCTATCACTGAAGTAGTTCCTAGCACCTTCATAAAACAAGTATGTGATAATTCTTTTGGAAAAATTATTGCTTTTCCTATCATCACGATCTTAATTTTAGGAAGTATCGGGTTATTGATGAAAGCTATCTTAGCTAAAATAGAATTAAGAAGGTAGAATTCAGCATTAAGAATTTGAGATACTCCCCGCGCTAGAAGAGGCGAGGATTCTCTAAAACAAGCTTAAGAAACAACCCTCAAGATTAATGGAGAAAATGACGTATTTTGGTTAACACCATCACTAACCCTAACTCGTTGGCCGCAGCAATAGAATCTTTATCCCGTAACGATCCCCCAGGTTGGACGATCGCCGTTATTCCAGCAGCAGCAGCAGTGCGTACCGAGTCGTCAAAGGGGAAGAAACCATCACTGGCAAGGTAACCCCCTTTGGCTCCTTCTCCCGCTTCTTCTAGGGCGATTTTCACCGCTCCTACGCGATTCATTTGACCGGCACCAACGCCCAACGTTGTCCGATTTTTTGTCACTACGATCGCATTGGATTTTACGTGTTTAGCCACTTTCCAGGCAAATAATAATTCGGCCAGTTGTTCAGGAGTCGGTTGCTTTTCTGTGACGATTTCCCAGTGATCCGGCACATCTACTGTATCATCTGAATCTTGCACCAATAACCCGCCGGCGATCGCTTTGACGGTTTGCTGGGGTCCTTGGGTTAAATCGGGTAACAAGAGGACTCTCACTTTCCCTTTTTTACTGATAATTTCCTTGGCTTCTTCGGTACAATCGGGAGCAACCACACATTCTAAGAAGGTTTTGGTTAATTTTTCCGCAGTTTCTCCGTCCAAGGGTTGATTTAAGGCGACAATTCCCCCAAAGGCAGAAATCGAGTCAGCGTTAAAAGCTTGTTCGTAGGCATCGGCTAAACTATTAGCGACGGCTACCCCACAGGGATTAGTATGTTTGAGAACGGCTGCTGCTGGTTCTTTGGGGTCAAATTCAGCGATAATCCGTCTAGCTGCTTCTAAATCCACTAAATTATTATAGCTGAGTTCTTTTCCTTGCAGTTGCGTCGCTGCTGTCCATCCAGTGGCTTTTGTTCCCCGTTGATACCAAGTCGCATTTTGATGGGGGTTTTCCCCGTATCGCAGGGTTTGAAAGGCGGTTCCGGCAACGGTGTAACGACTGGATAAGGTGTTACTTTCTTCTGTGGAAAGACTGGCAAAATAGTCGGTGATTGCCCCATCATACGCGTTAGTTAAAGCGAAGGTTTCCCCTGCCATTTTTTGCCGAAAACTTAAGGAAGCTTGTCCGTTATTATCTCTTAATTCTTGTAAGTAACGTTCGTAATATTTCGGGTTAGATAAAACAGTCACATGGGCGAAGTTTTTGGCCGAAGCACGGAGTAAAGTCGGTCCACCAATATCAATCTTTTCTATGGCTTCAGCTACGGTAACATTGGGTTTCGCGATGGTTTCTTCAAAGGGATAAAGATTCACCACCACTAAATCAATCGGACGAATATTATTATTGTTCATATCCTCCACATCTTGGGGCATATCTCGTCGAGATAAAATACCGCCATGAATGCGAGGATGAAGGGTTTTGACTCTTCCCCCTAAAATTTCTGGAGATCCTGTATAATCACTCACTTTTGTCACTGTGAGTCCGGCTTCTTGTAAGGTTTTAGCCGTTCCTCCACTACTGATTAATTCAAAACCAAATTCATTGACTAATTGACGGGCTAATTCAACAATTCCTGTTTTATCTGATACACTCAGTAGAGCTAACCTTGCCATTGGGAAATGATCTCTCAAGTAAACATCCAGTTAGCCTTATTATCCTACGATTCAGCCTATCCTAAGCTAAAACAAATGTTAATTTGTCACGGAATAATTTCCATAGGCTTCATTTTTGATAGTTCTTAAAGCTCTATTAAAGACGGTTCCTAAAGAAATAATAACAACTAATTTTGTAAGGTGGGCAAGGTTTTCAAGGGTCAAGTTAGTTTAAATCAGTCTTTGACTTGCCCACCCTACCGTCTTAAGATTCTATTTATAAACAGTCTCTTAGTATACAAAAGCTCTATTAAGATAGATTAGTAAAATTTGCTACATTGTAGAGGTCAATAACTGTTGACTCTTACTGATAGATAGTTATCCATAAGAAAATGAGATTGATTAACCCGAAACTATTTTATCCAGCTATATTAAACGGGATTATTCTGTTAAGTGTAGGAGGCTGTTTTTCTTCGTCAAATTCTTCTAATAATACTTCCATTCAACCCACAACCGATCAAACCAGTCAACCATCATCAGCCCAACCAGAGGTTGAACAAGTTACCGTTATAGAAGGGTTAGAACATCCTTGGGGGATGGACTGGCTACCCAATGGCGATATTCTCGTCACAGAACGCCCTGGAAGACTCCGTATTGTCAAAAATGGTGAATTAGACCCCCAACCCATTCAAGGCGTGCCAGAAGTCTTTGCAGTGGGTCAAGGAGGGTTATTAGATGTGGCGGTACACCCTAATTTTAGTGAAAATGGTTATATTTATTTAACTTATGCGTCGGGGACTCGCGGGAGCAATCAAACCAAAATCGCCCGTGCTACCTTAAAGGAGAATCGACTACAAGATTTAGAAGTCATCTTTGAGGTGTCTCCCACGAAAACAGGGGGACAACATTTCGGATCTCGTTTACAGTGGTTAAATGATGGAACCTTATTAGCGTCCATTGGCGATGGAGGAAACCCACCGTTAAAGATAGACGGGGAATTAAGTCGCAAACAAGCGCAAAAGTTGGACAGTTATCTCGGTAAACTTATTCGCATCAACGACGATGGTAGTATCCCTAATGATAATCCTTTCGTGAATCAGGAAGAGGCTAACCCTGCTATTTGGAGTTATGGCCATCGCAATATCCAAGGATTGGCCATTGATAAACAAACCGGTCAAATATGGTCAACAGAACATGGTTCGAGGGGTGGGGACGAACTGAATAAAATTGTAGCTGGAGAAAACTATGGTTGGCCAGTGGTGACTCATAGTAAGGAATATACAGGGGGTGAGATATCCGATCAGCGATCGCTTCCGGGTATGATTGATCCGTTGGTGGTTTGGACTCCTGCGATCGCACCATCGGGACTCACGGTATATGATGGGGATAAATTTACTCAGTGGAAAGGAGACTTATTGGCCGGGGGTTTAGTGGCCAGGGAAGTGATTCGTATTGACCTCAATGATGCGGGTGAAATTGTAGGACAATATCCTATAAAATTCGAGCAACGGGTTAGGGATGTTAAACAGGGAAGGGATGGGTTTATTTATGTTTTAACCGATGACAAAAATGGTCAATTAATTCGCTTAGAACCCATCATAAATTAAACAGTAAAAGAAGTAAGCTGTTGACAAAACACAATCTTAATTATTTTAATTATCGACAACCAAATTGTTTTTATCCTCATCATTTTCCTTTAGTAAAACCTCAGCAACATCAGGAAAATGAACCTTCATACATTCATTACAAATACCGTGAGTAAACTCCACATCCGAATGCTGTTCAATGAACGTTTCAACTGTTGACCAATACCCCTGATCATTACGAATGCCTTTACAATAAGAACAAATGGGAATTAAACCCTCCATAATTTTAACCGATTCCTGGCGAGAAATCCCCGATTGAGGTACGAAAATCGAGGGATGAAAGCCAGGGCAGCACTTACTGGGGAGACTTTTGATTCTGAATATACTTCTTGATA
>JAAUYH010013534.1_pt1 | contig 49269 bp, 40 predicted proteins | sample 7278061 | NCBI WGS metagenome assembly JAAUYH01 (sample SAMN14350203, study PRJNA611818) | marine sediment metagenome | isolation source: surface marine sediment (0.6m) | place: French Polynesia: Moorea | collected 2018-08
ACTCGCCGTTCGGCGCGTTCGACATTCAGGGTTCGCGCGCGACATCTTCCGCCACCACGGTCCTGCGCGACGACGACTTCCATATCCAACCATGTTCACTGTTCGGTGCTTCCGGGCAACCGAGCGATGGGCGTTTCCTCGATCTCGGCAACGGGCTGTGCGCCGACAATGGCGGGACGATCGATCGCGACCTGCGCTACGACATCGGGGCCGACCGGTTCGTCTATTCGGAAAAGGAGCGGATCAACGTCCAGACGCTGTTCAACTATGAGTTGAGCGACAGTGTCGAGTTCTATTTCGAAGGGTCCTACTACCGCTCCGAGAACTTCCGCGAGCGCGAACAGAGCACGATGCTGAGCGCGGTCCCGCTGGGGATCGAAGCCACCGCATTCTACAATCCGCTTGGGCCAACCACCTTGGCTGACGGTTCACCCAATCCCAACCGGATCGACAATGGTCTGGGCTCCGGGGTCACCGACGATGGTCGCGCGCTGCTGCTCGAAGATTATCGCTGGGTCGACGCCGGACCGCGGCTAGGCTCGGTCACCAAGGACGAATTCCGGCTCGTCGCCGGGTTGAGAGGCGAGATCGGCGGGTGGGATTACGATACCGGGCTTCTCTATGCGCAGGCCAACACGACCGATCTTACGCGCAACCGGATATCCAGCACACTGGCGCAGGACGCGATCAACCGCACGGATGCGAGCGCCTACAACCCTTTCAATGGCGGTTGCTTTCCGGGCGAAGGGCTTGGACCCAACCGTGCCGATTGCACGCCGAACCCGCAGGCCGTGATCGACGCGATTACGATCGACGTGTTCCGCAAGGGCGAAACGACGCTGACTTTGGCGGACTTCAAGGTTTCGCGCCCCGATTTCCTCGAAATGTGGGCGGGCGCGATAGGTGTCGCGGCGGGCGTCGAATTCCGGCGTGAGACGTTCGAAGACGATCGCGATCCCCGGCTCGACGGCACCATCACCTTCACCAACGCCGTCAATGGGGACACATTCGGATCTGATGTTGTCGGGTCCAGCCCCTCGCCGGATACGAGCGGCAATCGTGAAGTCTATTCGGCCTTTGCCGAGGCGCTGATCCCGCTGGTTTCCGAGGACATGGAAATCCCGCTGATCCATGAGCTCGAGTTGCAAGTTGCGGCGCGGTTCGAGGATTTCTCGGATTCGTCCAGTGCCTTCGTTCCGCGCGCCGCCCTCGCCTGGCGACCCGTCCGCGACATCCTGCTGCGCGGCGCCTGGTCGCAGGGTTTCCGTGCGCCGAACCTGATCCAGATCAACGACGAAGGGACCACCCGATCCAACTCGGTGCTTCGTGCCGTCGAGTGCGTTGCGGAAATCATCCAAGGGATCGAAGACGACGTCCCCGATTGCGGCACCCAGGGGACAATCGATTTCCGCTCTGGCGCGCGCGATCTCGAACCGGAGGACACCGAAAGCATCAATTTCGGCGTTGTCCTGACACCGAGCTTCATCCCCGGCCTGACGCTGACCGCCGACTACTGGAGGGTAAAGCAGGAAGGTATCATCGGGATCTTCGGCAACCAGAACGCGCTGCTGCTCGACCTGTTGCTGCGTCTCCAAGGAAGTTCGAACCCCTTCGTGGTGCGCGACGCCCCGACGCAGGACGATCTCGATCTCTATGCGGGAACCGGCATCAACCCTGCCGGCGAGCTCCAGCAGATCCTCAATCCCTATCGCAACCTGGACCGCCGAACCTCCGAGGGGTTGGACTTCAGCATCCTCTACGAATTCGAGACCGGCATCGGCGATTTCGATTTCCAGGTGAACGCGGCGAGGTTGCTCGGCTTCGAGCAATTGGCGGGCCCCGATGCGGACCTGTTGTTCACCGAGCTCACACCCTTGCTGGAACAGATACCCGAACTCTCGACCGGCGACGTTGCGGCCTTGCAGCCGTTCGGCTTTGGCGAATTGCTCGAGATCGACGGCCGTCCCAAATGGCGGGTCACCGGCTCGGCTGCATGGGAGAGCGGTCCGGTCCGGGTGAACTTCTTTGGCCGCTACGTCGACAATGTGTTCGACCCGGGGGCGCAGCAGAACGACACGGCCGAGCTGTTCCGCGTCGACGATTGGTTCACCCTCAACTTCGGGATCAGCTACACGGTCGAAAACGACACCGCGCTCGACGGTACCCGGCTGCGCTTCGGCATCAACAACATCTTCAACGAAGCGCCGCCCATCGCCGATGAGAGCTTCGGCTATTATGGCAGTCTGCATAGCGGGAGGGGGCGCCAGTTCTCGATCGATCTGCGCAAGAACTTCTGATCGGAGGGCCGACGAGAATCTCGTTGGGAACTGCCTAATCGAGGACAGGATATGCATCGAATGCCGATAGCCGGGGCGATCGCAGCGATTCTTCTTGCAGCGACGGTCCCCGCGGTGACCGCGGCCGAAGCTCACTCTCCGCCTGCTGCCGAGACGTGCGAAACCGGCAGTGTCAAGCTCGACAAGGACTTCGTCGCGGGTGCCTTTGCGTCCTGCGAAACGGTCGATGCCAACACCTTTCGCATCGCCATCGCCCCCGAGGACGAAGGCGAGATCAATTGCAGCCCATGGTACGCCTTCCGCCTGACCCCCGCTCGCCGTGCAACGGTGACGGTAGAGATCGACTACGCGCGCTGCGGACACCGGTACTGGCCCAAGACCAGTATCGACGGGCGAAAATGGACCCGATTGCCCGAAGGCTCCGTAGAGATCACCGGCGAAGACGACATGCGTCGTGCGCGGCTGACGCTGGAACTCGGAAGCGAACCCGTCTTCGTATCCGCGCAAGAGATTATCGGGCCGGAAGACTTCACGAACTGGCTGGATCGGATCGAACGGCCCGGCTTCGCGACGCGCGACTTGCTGGGCCAATCGGCCCAGGGCCGCGATATCGAACGCCTTACCATCGCCGATCCTGAAACCCGTCAGCGCGAAACCGTGGTTTTGGTCGGGCGACAGCACCCTCCTGAAGTCACCGGAACCCTGGCACTGGCCCCGTTCGTCGAGACGCTGATGGAGGACAGCGCGCTTGCTAGGGCCTTTCGCACCCGGTTTGAGACAATTGTCGTCCCCCTGCTCAACCCGGACGGCGTGGTGCTTGGCCATTGGCGACACAACACCGGCGGGGTCGATCTCAATCGCGATTGGGGCCCGTTTACCCAGCCCGAGACCCAGCTGATGGACGGCCTGCTGCGCGGGATCGAATCCGACCCGGAGCGTAGGCTGCGGGTCCTGTTGGATTTCCATTCGACCCGCCGCGACGTGTTCTACACCATCCCCGACGAACTGCCGACTGATCCGGAGCTGTTCACCAGGAAATGGCTCGCCCTCTATCAGGAGCGGATGCCGGACTACACGGTCGAACGCGATGCCCGTCACACGGTCGGGCGTCCGATTTCGAAGGCGCACACATTCGACACCTATGGGGCGCCGGGGATTACATTCGAGATCGGGGACGAAACGGATCGTAGGCTGATCTGGCGGATCGGGCGGGAATCGGCCATCGCGATGATGACGACGCTGCTGCAAACTCCGCGCAAATGAAGTGCTGGGGGCTCGCCCGAGGAGCCCTTGTCGCCGCCTGCACAGTTGCACTTGTAGCGTGCCAGGCCGTTCGACCACCTACACAGCTCACCGCGGTCGATACACTTGTGGTGGGCGGGAGAGTATTCGACGGAAGCGGTGCTCCCGGCCTCGTGCAGGATTTGGCAATCCGGGACGATTCCATTGTCTTTGTCGGTCCCAATGCACGCGTTCGATACAAGGCGCCATCCGTGATCGATGCGAGCGGACTGGTCGTCGCGCCCGGCTTTATCGACCCGCACACGCACGCTCGCGGCGATCTCGCCTCGGACGATCCAGGGCGCCGAGCCAACCTGCCCTTCGTGTTCCAGGGCGTGACGACGGTGGTGGTCGGCAATGACGGCGGAGGCCCGCCCGATATTGCGGTCCAGGCCGAGGCTGCCAGTGCGAACGGGATCGGCACCAACGTCGCCTTCCTCGTCGGGTTCGGCCCGGTCCGCGAGTCCGTCCTCGGCAAGCGCGATCGTACGCCCACGCCGACCGAGCTTGCGCAAATGGAGCGATCCGTCCGTGCGGCCATGTGCGAAGGTGCCTGGGGCTTTTCGACCGGCCTGTACTATGTCCCCCAAAGCTATGCGCAAACGGAAGAGGTGATCGCTTTGGCGCGCGTCGCCGCCGGGTTGGGCGGATATTACGACACCCATATGCGCGATGAGAGCACCTACAATATCACGGTGACGGGCGCATTGGCCGAAACGCTCCGGATCGGGCGCGAAGCCGGGATGCCGGTCCACATCGCACATATCAAGGCGCTCGGCCCGGCCGTTTGGGGGCACAGTGCGCGCATGATCGCCCTGGTCGAAGAGGCTCGAAAGTCGGGTCAGCAAGTAACGGCAGACCAGTATCCCTGGTCGGCATCGGGAACCCGGGTCAGCAGCGCGCTGGTGCCGCGCTGGGCCTTGGAAGGCGGTCTCGAACGCCTGCGCGAGCGACTGTCCGACGAGGCAAATCGCAGCCGGATTCGAGACGAGATTGTCGAGACTATCGCGCGTCGCGGCGGCGCCGATAGGCTGCTCGTCACCGGAAGGTTGTCGGGATCGACCGTTCCGCTCGGCCAAACCTTGCTGCAAATTGCACAAGACCAGTCGATCGAGCCGGCGGACGCGGCCATTGCGATCCTGCTCGAGGGAGATGCCCGGCTCGCCTCGTTCAATATGAGCGAAGCCGATATCGCCGCTTTTGCCCGGCAGGATTGGGTGGTGACCGGCTCGGACGGATCCACCGGTCACCCGCGCAAATATGGCAGCTTCCCGAAGGCCTATCGCGACTTCGTCGAGGGCAATGCGAGCATGAGCCTCGCGCGCTTTATCCGTCGCAGCAGCGGACAGACGGCAGACATTATCGGCCTCGACCGGCGCGGATACCTGAAGCCCGGCTACTTTGCCGATATCGTCGTCTTCGATCCCGACCGGTTCGCGCCGCGCGCGGATTACCGCAATCCTCGTGAGTTGTCCGAAGGCGTGGAGCATCTGCTGATCAACGGTGTGCCGACGATAGCCGGGGGCGAATATACGGGGGCGCTTCCGGGGCGACCGTTGCTCAACCCGACCGAATGCGGACCCGGCACAGGCGCCCCTCCCAAATAGTCTCTCCCGTTCAGTCCCGTTCGAGCAACGCGGCGAGCCGTTCGCCCGATCCCATGGCCAGCGTCCAGCCGAGCGCGCCGTGTCCCGCATTGATAGCCAACCCTTGCGCAGGTCTGGCGATCACCGGCTGCGATGTGGGGGTAGTCGGTCGCAATCCGGCCCAGGGGCGGGAGAGCTTCGAATAGTCTCCGGCATTCGGCATACAGTCATGCGCGACATCGCACAGTCGTTCGATCCGACCGGGTTCGATCGCGTATGACCCGCGCCCGAGTGCCGCAAACCCGGCGACGCGCATCCGGTCGCCGAGATTGACGATCACGATCCGGCGCTTCACGTCGGTGACCGAGACATGAGGCGATCCATTGGCGAGCGGCATTTCGAACGAATAACCCTTCATCGGCTGGATCGGGATCCTGTGCCCCAGCGGAGCCAATAGGCGGTTGCTGCCGGTCCCGGCACACACGACTGCCGCGTCGGCTTCGAGCCTTTCACCATTATCCAGCGCGATTCTCGCCTTGGGTGAGGTTTGTTCGACCCGGCTTACGGAGCTTCCAAAACGCACCTCTACGCCGTAATCCTCCCGAAGCAGGTCGACCATCGCGTTGCAGAACAGGAATGGGTCGCCGACTTCTTCGGACGGTGTGTGGATCGCGCCGACCACATCTTCGGCCACGCCACCAAGCGCTGGGTCCAGATCGGGCAGTTCCGCGCGGTCCAGCATGACTTGTTCAAAGTCGACTGCGCCTTGCTTGAGGTCGCGGCTCCGCCGCGCTCGATCGAACTCTTCCGGCGAGTGCAACAGCAGGAGCTTGCCCGTGACGCGTCTGCCGAACTCCAGCGCATGCTCGGCGCAAAGCCGATCCATCGCGTCGCGCGATTCCAGTCCCAGCCGCAACAGTGCGAGCGTGTTCTCCCGAAACCGCGCGGCGGTGCAGTTGCGGGCGAATTGTACGAGCCATGCAAGATAGTCGGGACCGCCGAACGGACGTATCGACACCCCCTCGCGAGCGCGCACGAACGTGGGCAATGCGGCGAAGGTGGCCGGGCTTCCGAGAGCGTCGGTGTAGCAATAGCTAAGCTGCGCCCCATTGGCGTGCGATGAGCGCATGGCCGCCTTCTCCGCCTCGTCGATCAGGGTGACCTGCCAGCCGCGTCTCGCAAGTGCATAGGCGGTGCCGATGCCTATCACGCCTGCGCCGATCACGATCGCGGATGATGCCAAGTGCGCTGTCCTTTCCACGGACGGTACAACACATCGAGCATAAGCGATTGACGCCGTGCCCTTCAATGCGGTCTATGAATGTCATGAAGGCCGGGGCTAACTCGAGACGATTGAAGACAGCTTGCGGGCCCTTGGTGGCAGCCGCTTTCGCGCTTTACGCCGCTCCCGGTTCGGCTGCGTCCTGTTCGATCTCGGGGGTTTCCGAGCTGTTCGAATATGAAGCGCGAACCCAGACCATTCTCGAGGTCGAAGCGGCGATGGCGCGTGCGCAGGCCCTGGAAGGATACATCCCGGCGGAGGTCGCGAGCGAGATCACGCGCCAGGCGCGCGTCGCTCTGGTGCCGCAGGATCGGTTCGACGAGGAGTATGCCCGCGTCCGCCACCGTATGGTGGCGCTGCTCAATGTCTGGCGTGAGAGCCTGAGCGACAGCGCGGACCGATATGTCCACTATGGCGCGACCACGGTCGACATCTATGGCACGGCAGCGATGCTGCAGGCGGACCGCACGATCGAGCGACTGGATCGGTGCCTTGCGCGCAATCTCGTCATCATGTCGGAGATGGCCCGAACGCACAATCGCACCGCGATGATCGGGCGGACCCTGGGCCAGCATGCGCAACCGATCACCTTCGGCAAGAAGGTCAGCACCTGGATCGACGAATATCGCCGCCACCGCCAGCGTCTGGCCGAACTGCGTGGTCGCGTCCGCAAGTCGGCGATCCTCAAGGGTGCGGTCGGCAATTATTCCGGACTGGGACCAAAGGCGATCGCGATCGAGCAGAGCTTTGCCCGCGAACTCGGTTTCGATCCGCCCTACGCGGCGGACTGGAACGGCACCCGTGACGTGATCGCCGAATACGGACTTGTGCTCGGCCTGATAGCGAAATCGAACCAGCGGATCGGGCAGGAGATATTCCTGCTCCAAAGCACAGATATCGGCGAAGTGCGCGAAGAATTGCCACCGGGTACGGTCGGCAGTTCTTCGATGCCGCACAAACGCAATCCAAGGTTGCCGGAACGGGTGATCCATTCTGGCCGGACCATTCCGCGCCTCGCCGAAGTGCTGTCCGACGATGTCGTCAATTTCTACGAACGCGACAACACATCGCGGCTGTCTCCGGTGATCGCGGACATTTCGATCGAGAGCATGCGAGCGTTGCGGACGCTTGCGCAATTGCTGGAAGGCCTGGAGGTCGACGCCGAACGAATGCGCGCAAATATCGCAGCGACGCGCGGCTTCGCGATGTCGCAGCGCGTCGCCTTTGCCTTGTCCGACCACATGCCGCGCGCGGACGCGGAAGCGCTCGTCAAGGCTGTGATCGCCCGTGCACTCGAGACCGATCGGAGTTTTGCCGTAGCGCTCGCGGACGACCCGGACGTATCCCGACACCTCGACGCGCAAGCGATTTCGGAACTGCTCGACGGGGACCGGATCGAACAACCGGCGATCGAACAGGTAGAGCGAACGTTGGGCGAAGTTGCACCCGGAGACCAAACGCCGTGAATTCGCCGATCGAGCAGCAGGGCGAGTTCGACAATTACGGCGCGCCGCGCGGTCCGCAGCAGCGCTCCGCCCGATCAATCTGGGCATTCCGGCTGGCCGGTCCGGTTGCCGCCGCGCTCGTTTTCGCCTTGCTCCAATCGGCCGACATGTCCGCCGATGCCCGCTGGGTCGCCGCAGTCGCCACGTTGATGGCGGTATGGTGGATGAGCGAAGCGATCCCGCTCGCAGCGACCAGCCTGCTCCCGATCGTGTTGATTCCGGCGCTAACCGAACGCAGTGTCGGCGAGACAACGGCATCCTATGCCAGTCCGATCGTCTTCCTGTTCCTGGGGGGATTCCTGATTGCGATCGCGATGGAAAAGTGGAACCTGCATCGTCGAATCGCGCTGCTGACCCTGCGACGGGTGGGCGTGTCGCCAACGCGGATCATCCTTGGCCTGATGATCGCGACCGGGTTCCTGTCGATGTGGGTGTCGAACACGGCGACCACGCTGATGATGCTGCCGATCGGGTTTTCCGTCCTCGCCTTGGTTTCCGGGGGCAGCATGTCCGGAAACGAGGGTTCGGCGTTAGCCGAAGCGGAACCCGACGTGGCGCGCTTCGGGGTGTGCCTCGTGCTTGCCATCGCCTGGTCGGCCAGCATGGGCGGCCTTGGAACGCTGCTCGGCAGCCCGCCCAACGCCATCATCGCGGGCTATGCCAATGACGAGCTCGGCATCGATATCGGCTTCGTCGATTGGATGATGCTGGGCGTACCGCTGGCAGCGACATTCATCCTGATCGGCTGGGCGCTGATGACCCGGTTGCTCTATCGTTTCGACCTGGACGAGATCCCCGGCGGCAGCGAGTTGATCGAGCGCGAGATCGACGCGCTTGGCTCGTTCAGCCAGGGAGAGAGAATGGTCGCGTTCGTGTTTGCCGGGGCGGCCTTCCTGTGGATCGTGCCGGGATTGCTGTCCGAAATTCCGTCGGTTTCCGCGGCGGCGCCGTGGCTCGGCGATCTCAACGACACAGTCATCGCAATCGCAGCGGGGCTGGCGCTGTTCCTGTTGCCCGGCCGGGGCAGGAGCGAAATGGTGCTCGAATGGAAAGACGCCGAGAACGGCCTGCCGTGGGGCGTGTTGCTGCTGTTCGGAGGCGGGTTGAGCCTGGCAGGCGCCGTCGCTGGCACCGGACTCGACGACTGGTTCGGCAACCAGGTGTCGGGGCTTGGGACCCTGCCACTTGTCCTCATCATTGCCTGCGTCGTGGCTATCGTGCTGTTCCTGACGGAAGTGACGAGCAACACGGCGACCGCCGCGACATTCATACCGGTCTTGGGAGGAGTTGCGCTCGGGATCGGCCTCGACCCGATGGTGCTGCTGATCCCGGCGGCGCTGGCCGCGACGTGCGCTTTCATGCTGCCGGTCGGCACGCCACCCAATGCGATCGCGTTCAGCACGGGCGCAGTGACGATAGCGCAGATGGCGCGCGGGGGTTTTGTGCTTAACCTGATCGGCATCGCCTTGATCACCGCCATGGTCTACGCGCTGGGCGGCGCGGCGCTGGGTTTGGTGATCGACTGAAGTGTCACTCGATCAGGTCTGACACCTTCGCAGCCATGTCGCCGTTCGAATGCGCGACGCCTTCGACGACGCGCAGCGACCAGCCGAATTGCCAGCCGTTTCGCTGCGCCAGCGCGCGCGCCGCTGCGAAGAACGCCTTGCCCCGGGCAAATCGGTGCGGCCCCTGCTCCATCGCCCCGTCCGAGCGATTGAGCGAAGAGCTTTCGGGATCGATGTCGCGATCGCCGAGCAGGATCACGACATCCCTGGCGAGAGCCGCGCGCAGATCGTCCTTGCCCAGCATCGTGTCGCCAAGGCCGAACGGATACGGTGTCTCGAGGTCGGGGAAGGTGTACCAGCCGGCATTGGCGGCGAGATAGCGTTTCGCCCGCACGCTCGGCCTGAAGAACAAAGAGCGGTGGACGAATTGTGAGCCGGCCGAATGGCCATAGATCGTGTAGCCAGCTTGCGATCCGCCGATCCTCGCCACTACGGCATCGAAGATCGGTTCGATCGCAGTAAAGCTCCACCGCGCATCGTCGCGCCATTCCCCCGATTCGGGATCCCGCATCGCTCCCAGATTGTACCCGTTCGCGCGGGGGAAATCGGTGCGTGAAAAGCCGGGCGCAACCACGATAAAGCCGCGCTTGTCAGCTTCGACGCTCCATTCATTGCGATAACGATCGGGATCGCGCCGAGCGCCGTGCATGATGATGGCAATGCGCGCGGTGGTGCGATCGATATCCCTTGGGACATAGAGCCACACGGGGATGTCGGGACCTTCCCAGCCTGCAAAGACGAAGCAGGACTTTCCGTCTTCGTTTCGGTTCGACTGGCTGGGCTGATCGCCAGGCGGTTCGCAGGCGCCCTGAGCGGCGGCAGAAGATGCGAAGAGGCTGGCCAAAAAGGCGAAAACGAATGCTGAAGGCAATCGAAACATGCCCAATCCGTAGAGCATGGTGACCTTTCGATCCAGATCGACCGACGTGTGTTAGGCTTCGATCTCATCCCATGGACAGAGGTAGGATCCCCATCCGGGTCGTCATGGGAAGCGTCGCCGCGTAGAATTTGGCTTGAGGACGGCGGTGTAATGCACCACTGCCTTGGTGCTGGATTGAACCGATTGGAGGCCACGATTGAGTAGAGACACAGCAACCGTGCCCGAAGTGGGCAGTTCGCTGGTCATGAGCGACGGCTCGCTGAAGGTCGTCACGCGTGAGATGGTCGATGCCCTGTCTTCAGGATCGCGCCTGCTGACGGTGAATTTGGGGCAGGATCGCAATGAAGTGCTGCTCGTCTCGCCGGACGAGAGCCTCGCCGCCGACATGGCCGTAACGCAGGCGCTGGAAGCGTTTTCGGGTCTGTCATCGGTCGAAGACGCCGCCATCCTTGCGTTCTTCGAAAGCGCGGCAGCGCGGCTGCGCGACGATGCGATCTGGCGGGACATCTGCGAAGCCAACGCCGTCGATGTCGAGCGTGCCCAGGCAAAGGGACGCGCGGTCGGGCGTCTTCAAGTGAACGATGATGCCCGGCGCAAGATGATCGACGGCCTCGTCGAATGGCGCGAGCTCGGCGTATTCCGCAACACCGTGATCGAAACGGTCCAGCGCGACGGATTCACCGTCGATTTGGTACGCGCGCCGCTCGGCGTGGTCGGTTTCGTGTTCGAAGGGCGGCCCAATGTCGTGGTCGACGCGTGCGGGGTGCTGTTGACTGGCAACAGCGTGGTGTTCCGGATCGGTTCGGACGCGATAGGCACGGCGCGCAGGATCCTTTCCCGGGTGATCGACCCGGCGCTGGAAGAAGCGGGACTGCCGCCGGGTACGGTCTCGCTGATCGACCACACCAGCCACGGCGCTGGGTGGTCGCTATTCGGCGACGACCGGCTCGCGCTGGCAGTGGCGCGAGGATCGGGCGAAGCGGTGGCGATGCTTGGTGCGATCGCACGGCAGATCGGTGTGCCGGTCAGCCTGCATGGACGCGGCGGGGCCTGGATGTTCGTCGGCGAGGATGTCGACCAAACGGCCATTGCATCGACCGTGGCGCGCTCACTCGACCGCAAGGTGTGCAACACGCTCAACACGCTCTGCGTGCCAAAGACCAAGCTGGCGGAGGCGCTCAATGCGCTGCGTAGAGCCGCCGAAGATGTGGCCCGCCGCTATCCGGAGGGGTTGATCGTCCATGCCGGTCCCGACACTATGCCATTGGTGCAATCGCTGGACGAAGCCGCGTGCATCGAACTGGTGCCGCTAGGCGACGCCGATCTCGGCACCGAGTGGGAATGGGACGAGTGCCCCGAAATCACCATCGAGGTGATCGACAGTCTTTCGTACGGCTACGCATTGCTCAACGCGCACAGTCCGCGCTTCGTGGCCAGCCTGCTGAGCGACGATGCCGACGAACACGAGCGGTTCTTCAACGCCGTCGACTGCCCATTCGTGGGTGACGGTCACACCCGTTGGGTGGACGGACAGTTCGCCTTGGGCAAGCCCGAACTTGGCCTGTCCAATTGGGAGAACGGCAGATTGCTTGGACGCTCGGGAATCCTGGCGGGGGATTCGGTTTTCACGATCAGGATGCGTTACCGCACGGGATGAGACGAGGGGCTGCCGCGCGATGCAGCCCCTCGCTGGATTTCATCATGCGCCGGATTTGAGACCCGGCTCGGGATGGATCCCGGCGGCCGCCGGACCGCCAAGCTCGGCTTCGCCGGCAAGATGATCGGATTCGTCCGACAGGGTATCGAGATGCATGAGCTTCTTGATCAGTGGGCTGACAACCATCACGCCAACACCGATCGCCACTGCGACGATTCCTACCGTGTTGTAGACGTCGAGGACCACTTGCTTACCCGCTTCCTCACCGACGCCTTCGGCACCGGTGGCGCGGGCGATCAGGCCGGCGGCGAAGTTGCCGGTTGCCGAGGCGAGGAACCAAGTGCCCATCATGATGCTGGCAAGATGCTTGGGCGGCAGTCGGTTCATGGCGGATAGCCCGACCGGGCTGAGGCACAGTTCCCCGGTCGTATGGAGCAGGTAGATCAGGAAGATGAAGATCACCGGTGTCGGGTTCTCGATCCCGGCCGCCTGCGCGCCCCAAACGAGGACGAGGAAGCCAAGGCCGACCTGCACGACGCCGAGACCGAATTTCATCGGCGTCGAGGGCTCGAACCCGCGTCGGCCCATGAACAACCAAGCGATCGCAAACAGCGGCGCGAGCATGAAGATAAACGCCGCATTGACCGACTGGAACATCGAAGCGGGCGCTTCGAAGCCGAAAATGTCGCGATCGACGTGACGGTCGGTGAAGAGGTTGAGCGACGAGCCCGCCTGCTCGAACAGCGCCCAGAAGACGATCGACACCAGGATCAGGAACAGCGCTGCAAAGATGCGGTCGCGATCTTCGAACGCCACCGTCATCACCTGCTGGACCATCATCGCGATCATCCCGACCAGCCCGATCAGCGCCATCACGCCCCAGACCGGGATTTGGTAGCCCATGGCCGTGAAGACGGTGTTGTTGACGAAGGAGAGCCCTTCTGCACCCGAAAGATTGGCGATTGCCGCAATCAGGAATCCGAGGACGATCAGACCGGCGGTCACCGCCGTTAGCGTCTTGGCAAACTTGTCGAAAGCCCATGTGCCGCCGCCGAGGACGTACATCGAATAGAAGATGATGGTGGTCACGATCGCGGTGCCGAAAACGCCCAGGCCCCAGCCTACGAGATCGGGCAGCTGCACCAGCGCCCAGCACAGTGCGACGAGGCCGATGCCGATTGCGTACATGGTCCATTCGGAATTCTTGCTGAGCGGCTTGGGCGGTTCTCCGCGGCCCAGCAGCAGCGGCGTGCCCCACATGAACACGACCAGCCCGGCCAGCATGCCGATTCCGGCCAGTCCGAAGCCGTAGGCCCAGCCATAGGTTTCCCCGATATAGCCGCACAGGAGCGAACCCAGGAACGCGCCAATGTTAATGCCCATGTAGAAGATGGTGTAGGCCGGGTCGCGCCTAACGTCGGTGCGCGGATAGAGCTGGCCGACGATCACCGAGATGTTGGCCTTCAGGAAGCCCGAACCGACGATGATCAGTGCCAGGGCCAGCCAGAAGACGTTGATGATCGGGTTGTTTTCATGACCGGCGCCGGCCGTGCCCTCGAACGCCATGAAGAAGTGGCCTAGAGTCAGCAGTATCGCCCCATAGAGAACGGCCTTGCGCTGGCCGAGATAGCGGTCGGCAAGATAGCCGCCGATGACCGGCGTGATGTAGACCAATGCGGTGTAGGCGCCGTAGATGATCGACGCTTCGCCGTCGCTGAACATCCAGTGCTTGACCAGATAGAAGATCAGCAGGGCGCGCATTCCGTAATAGGAAAAACGCTCCCACATCTCCGCGAAAAACAGGACGAACAGCCCTTTGGGATGTCCGAGAATCGTGCCGGCACTATCCCCGTGCGGCATCTCTTGCGTGGCCATGGATGAATAAACCTTTGTTTTGTTGGCGGGCCACTGTCCCCCGGGGCCCGTTCAAGCGGCGCACCTTAGCGCCTCGATCCCCTTTGTGAAGGGGCGCGCATTTCGCCCGGCTGTACGAAGCTCGAATGGTTGGTCAGCCGCGTCGGTCCAGCCATTGCGCGGCCTTGACGCCGAACGTGATCAGGAACGGCACCAGCAGCAGGCTGAGCGTCACCTTGGCGATCACCTGACCGATCAGCAAGTTGGTGATGTCGAATTCGCCGTAGAAGGCAAGTGTTACGAAGATCACCGAGTCGACTGCCTGGCTCAGGGCCGAGGCGATCGCACCGCGCACCATAAGGCCGAAAGTGGTGCCTTCCCCGCTGCCGCGCAGCCGGTCGAAGATCCAGATATTGAGCAGCAGCGAAGTGATATAGGCCGCCGGGCCGGCAAGCATAATCCGCGGAGTCTGGCCCAGCACTGTCTCGAACGCATTGAGGTCGTCGGCACGGAACTCGGTCATTTCGGGCGAAGGCGGCAGGCCCAGCACCAGCCAAATGATCGCCGCCGACATGCCAAGCGGGAGGAAGCCCCACCACACCAGCTTTTGCGCCATCGCTTTCCCGTAAAGCTGCGCGATGGTGCTGGAAATCACCACCAGCAACAGAAACGCGAAGATGCCGGCTTCGACCGCCAGATCGCTGGGCCACAACTGCACCTGTTTGAACGCGACTACGCCGGCGAGCACCGTCATCCCGCCGTAAAGCAAGAGGAAGACGAACAGGCCGAGCGGCATGTTGGCGAGGAGGCTTTCGGGCGTTGTGCCGGTCTCTGCGGTGGTCGATGGGCTGGTTTCGCTCATCGCCAAGGGCCTAAGGCGTGCTCGGCAAAAAGGAAAGTGCAGCCCCGATCCTTCCCCACGAGTCCGCACGGTTCGGCGCGTTTGCGGTTGCGCAGATTGTGACAAGCTGCCACGCAATTCGCGGGCGTGCCGCACAGAGCGCGCCGCAAGGGATATTTCGACAGGGCAATCCGGGGGCAACGGCACCGCCGTGAACGAGAACATGACGTCCATCCTGCTAAGTCTCGCAGGTATCGCAGCCATTCTTCTGATCGCATTCCTGCTGTCTTCGGGCAAACGCCGGATCAATCTGCGCGTGGTCGGTGCGGCATTCGCTTTGCAGGCCTTTATGGCGCTTTTGGTGCTGCGGACCGATTTCGGCGTGGCGATTATCCAGGGCTTGTCGAACGGCGTGATTGCGCTGCTCGATTTCTCGGTCGTCGGGATCGAGGCGATCTTCGGTCCGATGGGGTCGAATCCGTTCGCCAACACATTCGTGATCGCGGCATTGCCGGTCATCGTGTTCTTCGCGGCAATCGTTTCGATCCTTTACCATCTCGGCATCATGCAGCGGCTTGTGCGGTGGGTCGGCGGCGCGATCGGCTGGATTACCGGGATCAGCAAGGTCGAAGCCTTGGGCAGCGCAGCCAACATCTTCGTCGGCCAATCTGAAAGCCCGCTGGTCGTTCGCCCCTATCTTGCCGCTCTTCCGCCCGCCCGCCTGTTCACCCTCATGAGTGTCGGCATGGCCGGTGTCGCCGGAACGATCCTGGCCGCCTATGCCAGCTTTATCGGAGCTGAAGCGGTGCCATTCCTGCTCGCAGCCGCCTTCATGTCGGCCCCTGGCGGCATCCTGATGGCCAAGATCATCATGCCGGACGAAGTCGAACCGGTGGCCGAAGGACCCAGCGTCGCTTCCGTGGCCGGTGCGCGGGTCAAGCGCAACGCCAACGTCCCGGCCGAACAGGCGCGCGTGACGATGGTCGGCAGCAACGGCGAAGAAGTCGAGCTTCCGCAGTCGCGGATCAGCGCGGGTGGACCGGCGGCGATCGTCGAAGGCGGAAAGCCCGACGAGGTCGAGATGGCCGAGACGTTCGAGGAAGGACAGCGACCGGCGAATATCATCGAAGCAGCCGCCCAGGGCACGCAAACCGGGGTCAAGCTCGCCGTCGCCGTAGGCGCGATGGTCATGGTGTTCGTGGCTTTGGTCGCGCTCGCCAACGGCATGCTGGGCGGAGTGGGTTCGGGTATCGTCTCGCTCGCTGCAGGGGCGGGCGTGCCTTTCACTCCGGAGACGGCCGAATGGCTCAGCACGATCAGCTTCCAGAAGCTGCTCGGCTATGTATTTGCGCCGGTGATGTTCCTGATCGGCATTTCGGATTGGGAACAGGCGCAGATCGCGGGCGGCCTGTTCGGGACCAAGATCGTGCTCAACGAGTTTGTCGCATTCATCGATCTAGGCGCGATGACGGGCGGAGAACTGACCGAGCGCAGCCGCGCCATCGTCACGTTCGCCCTGTGCGGATTCGCCAATTTCTCTTCGATCGCGATCCAGATGGCCGTGACCGGTGGCCTGGCGCCAAACCAGCGGCCTGTGATCGCGCGGCTGGGGCTGAAGGCGCTGGCCGCTGGAAGCCTCGCCAACCTGATGAGCGCCGCTTTGGCGAGCCTGTTTCTGCCGCTTTGAATGTTGTCGCGGGGACGGGCCGTGCCTATTAGTCTCCCTATGACCGACACCAAAGCCCAGATCGCCAGCGTTTCGCTCGAACAGCCGCTAGAAGATATCGCCGATGAGTTGGGGCGCAGCTTTGCCGAATACGGTTTTGCCGTCGTCCGCGACCACGGCATCCCGCAAGAGCTGATCGATCGCGCCGAAGCGACATCCAAGGACTTCTTTGCGCTGCCCGATCCCGTCAAACGCGCCTACAAGATCGAAGGCGGCGGGGGTGCGCGTGGCTATACCCCGTTCGGGACCGAAAAGGCCAAGGACGCACAGGTCTTCGACCTCAAGGAATTCTGGCATGTCGGGCGCTCGCTCGCAGCCGGGCATCCGCTCGCGGAATATATGGCTCCCAACGTCTGGCCGGACGAGATCGATGGGTTTCGCGACACATTCAGCGAATTGTTCGGCGCGTTCGAGACGGCAGGATTGCGGGTGCTCGAAGCGATTGCGCTGCACCTTGGGCTCAAGCGCGACTTCTTCGCTTCGACCGTCGAAGACGGCAATTCGGTTATGCGCCTGCTGCACTACCCGCCGCTCGGTCCGGACGCACCGGAAGGTGCAATCCGTGCCGCGGCGCATGGCGACATAAACACCATTACCCTCCTGCTCGGTGCGGAAGAGGCCGGACTGGAGCTGCTGACCAAGTCAGACGAATGGCAGGCGGTTGACGTTCCCGAAGGCGCGCTGGTGATCAATGTCGGCGACATGCTCGAACGCCTCACCAACGGCCGCCTGCGCTCGACCACTCATCGGGTCGTCAATCCGCGCGGCCCGGCCGCTGCGCGCTCGCGCTATTCGATGCCGTTCTTCCTGCATTTCCGGCCCGACTACCTGATCGAACCGCTCGAAAGCTGCATGGCCGAGGGTGATTCGGGCGTGGAAATCGAAGCGATCACTGCGCACGATTTCCTCCAGCAACGACTGCGCGAGATCAATCTCGCCTAAGCGACTCGGGCATCGCTGACCAACGACCGCGATTGACCGGGACATTTTTCGCGGCTCGAAAATCTGGCTCCTCGTTGCGCAAGGGCAACACTTTTGCCGCCAATCGGCTGGATTCCGGCGGTTCCGCCTGTGGAAAAGCAGGGGGTTGGGCGCATTGTTCTCACGCTCGACGCACGTTTCATCGTTTTGTCACAAAACAGTCGCTTTTGTGCAGTGCAACGCACTTAGGGGAAGCGCGTTCAAGCCATTCCTTTGTGATCAGGGGCCTACCAATGAAACTCAAATATCTCCTGGCAGCGAGCGTCGTCAGCCTCTCTGCCGCAGCTACCATCGCAACTCCAGCAGCCGCACAGCAGATTACCTCGGGCGTCGAAGGTCAGGTGACCGATGCCGACGGCAACGCGCTTCCGGGTGCACTCGTCAGCGTCACCGACACCCGCACGGGCTCGACGCGCACTTCGACCACCGGCGAGAACGGCAACTTCCGCATCCAGTCGCTCCAGCCCGGCGGCCCGTACACCGTGACGGTCACTGCGGACGGTTTCGAAGGCCAGACGGTCGAAGACGTCTTCACCAACATTTCGGGTAACACCAGCTTCACCTTCGCGCTGACAGCCGGCGATACGGCGAACACGATCATCGTGACCGGCGCCCGCGCCCGCGTCACCCAGGTCGCTGTCGGCCCCGGCACGGCCTTCGGTACCGAAACGCTCGAAGCGTTCCCGTCGATCACCCGCGACGTGCGCGACATCATCCGCATCGACCCGCGTGTCAGCCTTGAACAGAACAACGACGTCGATCGCATTTCCTGCCTCGGCGGCAACGATCGGACCAACACCTTCACTGTCGACGGCATCGTGCAGTCCGACGTATTTGGCCTCAACGGCACGCCGTTCGCCGCGCGTAACTCGCTGCCTCTGCCGTTCGATGTGGTCGACCAGATCTCGGTCGAATTCGCACCGTACGATGTCGAGTATTCGGAATTCACCGGTTGTCTCGTCAACGTCGTGACCAAGGCCGGCGGCAACCGCTTCAGCGGTTCGGCCTTCATCACCTATTTCGACGGCGGCCTGTTCGCCGACGAGATCGACGGTCGCCCGCTTACGGCCAACGAAGAGAAGCGCTGGGGTGCTACCATTTCCGGCCCGATCATTCCCGATCGGCTGTTCTTCTCGTTCGGTTATGAAGAAGCCGACCTTGCCGGCGGCAACAACTTCGGCCCGGCCGGTGGCGGGTTCACCAACGAAGCTGAGTTTGTGAGCCAGGCCCAGTTCGATCGCTTTGCCGAGATCGCCAGCCGCGTCTACGGCCAGGATGTCGGCGGCTATCCGACTTCGCTCGCTGAAGGCAACGTGCGCTACTTCGGACGTCTCGACGCCCAGATCACCGACGATCACCGCCTCGAAGCGACCTATCAGCGTCTCGAAGAGACCAACATCGAAAGCGACTTCGGCGGCCAGAACCTCACCGGCTTCAACTCTTTCGAAGACGAAGGAACGATCTCGGACTACTACTCGCTGCGTCTCTACTCGGAGTGGAGCGACACGATCTCCACCGAGCTGCGCGTCAGCCGTGCAGAGGTCGGCGACGTACAGGGCCCGGTCGGCTTCGGCGAAGCGCAGTCGGCCAACCCGACGGTGCGTCTCGCGGTCGGCGTGGCACCGGACGGAACGCCCCGTTCCGATGGCGGCGTGACCGACCAGAACGGCTTGCTGTCGACCGGCCCGGGTATCTTCCGTTCGGCCAACCAGCTCGACACCAAGATCGATCAGGCACGCTTCCAGATGAACGTGGATGCCGGTAACGGCCACTTCCTGAAGTTCGGTGCGGAAATCAACGATCTCGAAGTGTTCAACCTGTTCGCGATTAACGCGACCGGCACGATCTTCTTCGATGGTTTCGACGATTTCGAACAGGGCCTTGTGGCTCCCGGCTTCTTCTCGAGCGTGTTCGGCGATGTCGACGACCTCGTGGGCGGCGGAGCGCTTGGCGGTGCGACAATCGCTTCGGCGCAGGGCGGCGACATCAACAACGCTGCCGCACTGTTCAGCCGCCGGATCTATTCGCTCTACGCGCAGGACGAATGGCAGGCGACCGACCAGCTGTCGGTCAATGCCGGTATCCGCGTGCAGCTCTATGACGGCGACGCACCGCAGGCAAACCCGAACTTCCTCGAACGTTACGGCTTCACAAACGCCAACTCGTTCGGGCGGATCGACACGGTTCTGCTGCCGCGTCTTTCGGCGACCTACGAATTCGACAATGACGGGTTCTTCTCGGACAGCCGCCTGACCGGCGGTGTCGGCATCTTCTCGGGCGGCGACCCGGTGGTGTACTTCTCCAACGCGTTCTCGAACAACGGCTTCTCGAGCGCCAATGGCGACACCTTCGACTGCGACGTCAGCGAACTGCCGATCGATCCGGGCACCGGCCAGATCGACGTTGTGACCGGTGGGACATTCACCGGCATCCCGGCCTGCGCAATCAACGCGGGCGTTGAGTCCGCCGAGCAGGGCTTGGCCGACGTCCAGTCGACCGATCCCGACCTCGACGTGCCGACCGTGACGCGCGCCAGCCTCGCATTCCAGACCACATTTGGTGCGGAGAGCGGCTTCTTCAGCAACTGGAACCTGCAGCTCGATTACATCTATTCGCGCTTCAACGATTCGCTGAACTTCGTCGATCTGTCGCAGGCACCGGACATCACGACCAATGGCGGTTTCACCGTCGACGGACGGCCGATCTACGCTGCTGTGGACGCGACGCAGGCCGGTTGCGATGCCGTGCTGCAGGATCAAGGTGGTACGCCGCCCGTCTACACCGGCCTCACTGCCGATTGCTTCGGCACACGCCGGGACGACAACATCCAGCTGACCAATGGTCGCAGTTCGGAATCGCACTCGATTTCGGCGGTGCTTTCGAAGCGCTTCGAAAGCGGCCTGCTCACGCAGGGCGGTAGCACCAACGTCGTGCTCGGTTACGCGTTCACCGATTCGAACAATGCACGTAACAACCAGTCTTCGACGGCAACCTCGTCGTTCGACGTAACCGCAGCGTTCGATCGCCAGGACCCGGCCGTTTCGACCGCGACTACGGAAACCCGCCACAACTTTACCGCGGCGATCAACTTCCGTGAGCAGTTCATCGACGGGTACGATACGAGCTTCGGCTTCTTCTTCCGCGCTCGTGAAGGCCGTCCGTACAGCTTCACCTTCGATGGCGGCGGCGTGTTTGCCGACTCGGCATCGGGCAACGATAACGCGCTGCTCTACATCCCGACCGGCGTAAGCGATCCCAACATCTCGCCGACTTCGGATGCTGCATCGGTCAACGCGCTGATCGACTACCTGAACGGCGGTGCGGGTACCGTGGAGATCAACGGCCGCGACGTTACGTATGACGGTTCGCACGTTCCGGACAAATGCAACGTCACTCCTGGTGAGTCGATCGGCCGGAACACCTGCCGCAATGACTGGCATATCGATCTCGACCTGCGTTTCAGCCAGGAAGTTCCTTTCCTGGGAAGCCTGACCGGAATCGCCGATGACCGGATCGAACTGTTCGCCGACTTTGCCAACTTCCTCAACTTCCTCGACAGCGGCGCCAACATCCTGCGTTCGCGCGGCGGCTTCAACGGCCTCGTCGATCTGGTTGACGGCGGTGTCGACGACGACGGTCGCTACATCATCAGCGGCTTCAACCCGGACGATCAGAACAGCATCGCGATCAACCCGTCTGCATGGCGGATCCAGATCGGCGCGCGCTACGAATTCTAATTCGTCCGCCCGATCCGACGATCACGAGCGGCGGGGCCTCCGGGTCCCGCCGTTTGCGTTTGGGCCGCCTGTTTGGATTGTCGGGGTGGCTATCCGCGCGAGCCGTTGTCGCTGTTCGGCAGCGTTTCCTCGGTATCTCCTGCCAGTTCGAGCAGCTCGCAGGCGAGCGCTTCCTGGACCTCGCGACTCAGTCCCAGTCTTAGCGCTCGCTCGAATGCGGCGGCTCGGTCGCCCAGCTCTGGCTCCCCGAACATGGCCGCTGTGCCCGCAACCTTGTGAACCAGCTGCGCCAGTTCATCGCGCTGGGCAAGGGCAGCCTTTTCAGTTCCGAATATCGCGCTGCCTAGCGCGGAGCGAACCGCTTCGATCGCTTCCCTCCTGCGTTCGTGCCAACGACCGACAAGCTCCGGCGAACGAACCAAGCCGGTCTCGCTGTGGGGTGCGAAACTGCCAATAGGAACATCGCACGTCTCGGCCTGGCGATAGCCTGAGGGATCGCCGGTATGCGGTCCCGCATCGTCATTGTTCACTATCCGGGTCGGCAGCCAGCGTTGCAGCATCTTGGCAAGCGCCGCGAAGTCGAGCGGTTTGGCGAGATGCGCCTGCATCCCCGCATCGCGCGATGCCGCAATATCTTCGGGAAATGCATTGGCGGTTAGCGCGATGATCGGCAGGGTGTTGGGGTGGATGCCTTCGGCACGGATTGCGCGGGTTGCGGCATAGCCGTCGCAGCCGGGCATTTGGATGTCCATCAAGACCAGGTCGAACGGTTTGTCGCGAACGAAGCTATCGATCACGAGCGAGATCGCTTCGTTTCCATCATGGGCGATGGCCACCGACTGTCCGCACCGCTCGAGCATTTCGACGGCCAGTTCGCGATTGACGTCATGATCCTCCGCCAAGAGGATCCTGGCCGATTGCGGTAAGTCTCCCGGCTCGAACATGTTGGGAGAGTCGCCAATATCGTCGGCTGGCGCGCAATCCGGACGAGCGGGAGTCGCCGGCAACGTCAAGGTGAAGCACGAGCCGACGCCGGGTTCGCTTTCCACGTCGATGAAGCCGCCAAGCAGTTCGGCCAACTGGCGGGAGATGGGCAGCCCCAGGCCCGTCCCTCCGAACCGGCGCGCCGTATCGCTTTCCGCTTGCGTGAACGGCTTGAAGATCGTCTCCAACCGCGAAGGGCTGATCCCAATCCCCGAATCCGCAATACGCACGCGGAATTGGTCCTTTTGGGTCGCATAGCTCACATGGATTTGCCCGTTCTCGGTGAATTTCACCGCATTGCCGATCAGATTGAGCAGAATCTGCCGCAGCCTGAGCCCGTCGGTTGCCATCCATGGAGGTGTGTAGTCGGCGCCGTCGCATTCACGCTCGACAGACAGCGCAAGTCCTTTCTTCTCGGCCGTTAGGCGATGCAACGCTACGCAATCCCGGATCGTGGCTTCGATATCGACCGGAGTCAGATCGATCGTGATCTGCCCGGCTTCGATTTTCGACAGGTCGAGAATGTCGTTGAGCAACAGCATCATCGACCGCCCGGATTCGACGATCATCTGGGTGTGCCGCCGCTGTTCTTCGTCGAGCTCGCCCCGAAGCATCAATTCCGCGAAACCCAGCACGCCGTTCATCGGAGTCCTGATCTCGTGGCTCATATTGGCGAGGAATTCGGACTTTGCCCGAGCGGCGTTTTCCGCATGCCGTCGTGCGCGGGTCAAGAGCAGTTCGAGCTCAACCCGTTCGGTGACGTCGCGTGCCGACACGACGATGCCTTCGCGTTGGCCCGTTGCGGGGTTGAAGGCGATCCCGCATTCCGCTTCGAGGAAGACGGGCGTGCCGTCAGGACTGTCGTGGAACCTTCGGTAGGTGAAGCGCTCCTTCTCCGAGACCCCGTTGACCAGGCGTTCCTGTGCCAAGGTGATGCGATCGCGGGCATCCTCGTGCATCCTGTCTGACGGGCGCCGCCCGAGGAAGGTCTCGATAGGCTCGGCCAGCACCGTCGCCACCGAAGGCGAAGCGTAGGTGCATACGCCCTTCAAATCGAAACACATCAGGGCATCGGTCGCATTCTCGGCCAGCAAGGCCAGTTCGCGCTTGCCCGATTCGAGCTCGGCCATCATGCGGCTGCGCCCGGCGAGGATCGCCGCAACCGGCAACCCCGTCAGGAAATTCGCGGCGACAAACGCCTGGATCAGGTGAAGGCGGGTTACTCCGGATTCGCTGGCTGCGACGATCGGTCCGAAGCCGGCCCATGTCATCGTCGTCGCAGCGACCGCCAAGAGGCCCACGAAAAATGCGGTGCCGAGACTGCCCAGCCGGAAAGCGTGGAGCAGGGTGATCGGCGGAATCAGGAACAGCAATGGATATTGCGTCTGCCGGAACACCAACAAGGTGCAGGCCACTCCCAGCACGAGCAAGGTGGCCTGTTCAGCCAGGCGGGCCGGTTGGATCGGAGTTGGATCGCGAAAGGCGTCGAACACCAGCAGCGCCGTCGGTACGATCAGGATCATCCCCATGCTGTCGGTCAGGAACCAGCCGGATGCGCCGGTCCAGATGGCGGCGCTGTCCGGACCCATTGCGACCGCCGCAAGCGATGCGGAAAGGCTCGGTCCGATCAGGCCGCCGGCCCATACGAATCTGGCGAGATGATCGATATTGGTCATATCGGGATGAGGACCGCAGAAGCGGCGGGTCAGAGAAGTCACGACCACGATATCGAGCACGTTCGCAATCGAGAATACGAGCGCGACCTGGAGCGGCGTGCCCGACATCGTGTTACCGATCGTGCTGGCGATCAGGATCGCGACGAAGAATGGCAGCTCGTTGCTCAGCCGGGCGCGGAGCAGGAAGGCGACCGCGCAGGCATTGGGCAACCAGACGCTCGCCAGAGTGGAGTCAAACCGCGAGAGTGACAGGCTCACGATCGCGAGGAGCCAGAATCCGAGGGCGCCCAGCGCAGCTGCAAGGAAACAGCGCGCATTAAGTTCGCCCGCAGCCAATAGCCGCGAGCCGACGATGCCGGAATTGTCGATCGCACGTTCGATTGTGCGCTCCATCAAAAAGTGCTCCAATCGAATGTATAGAGAATTGCAGAACAATTCGGGCGCAACCAGAACCAAAACGGTCCGAATCCGATCAAACGGAACCAATGCGACGGTGAACAAGCAGCGCTACACTTCTCGACTGCGGAAGCGACCCAGCTGGCCCTTGCTGGTGGCAATCGTCTTGTTCCACATCGCCGTGTTCTATGGATTGGCGCGAGCGCTCGCGCCGGACTTTACTGCGTCGGTCGAGCGCGATGTGGTGTCCGCCTTCACCGTCACGATCACCGCGCCGCCGGAGCCTCCTCCTCCCGAAAACCGGCCCGAACCGGATGAAGGCGCGCAAGGCGATCCGGGTGAGGAGGCGGTCCCGCAGCCGGTGACGGCGCCTTCGCCGCGGATCGAAAGGCAGCCGCAACCGCGCCCCCGAGCATCTTCGACCGGAACGGCGAGCCGATCCGGCGCACGCGAAAGCGGCGAGGGGACCGGGGCGGCGGGAAGCGGAGACGGAACCGGCAGCGGCAATCGCGGCAGCGGACAGGGCGGCATCGCGGTGACGAGACCGAGCGTGAGGTCGGGCAGCCTCGACACCGCTTCCGATTTCCCCGTTCCGCCCGGCGGTCGGCAATCCCGCTTCGGCAAATCGGTCACGGTTGCATTCACCGTTACCACCGACGGCCGCGCGCGGAATTGCTCGGTCGCGCGGTCCGGCGTCGATCCCGAAACGACCTCGCTGGTATGCGGCCTGGTGATAGAAAGGATCCGCTTCAACCCGGCTCGCGACGGCAATGGCCAGCCGGTCGAGGCACGGTACGGCTACCGGGTGGATTTTCGCGCACGCTGATTGGGAAGGGCGGTGGCTCCGCTCTGGCATTGCTGACTCGCGCTGCTAAAGGGCTAGGTCATGAGTGAACCCCGCCCAATCCACCCGGTCATCCTGTGCGGCGGCAGCGGAACCCGCTTGTGGCCGGTCAGTCGCAAGTCCCGGCCCAAGCCGTTCCTGCCCCTGATCGGCGAGGTAACCCTGTTTGAACAAGCGATCGGTCGCGTTGCAGGCGACGCACGATTTGCCGCTCCGATCGTGGTGGCGGGCGCGCAGCACATCGACCTTATCGAGGAGCAGCTCGGGGCAGATCGCGAGCATCTGCTGGTGATCGAGCCGATGGCGCGAAACACCGCACCAGCTATCGCGCTGGCCGCGGCGCTGCTTCCCGAAGACGCGATCATGCTGGTGTGTCCGAGCGATCACCACATCGCCGACGAGGCGGCATTCCGGGCCGCAGCGATCGCCGCAGCGCAGCTTGCAAGCGAGGAATGGATGGTCTCGTTCGGGATCTCGCCGACGCATCCGGAAACGGGCTACGGATACCTCCACCGGGGCGAGGAACTGTCGGGCGGCTTCAGGATCGCGAAATTCGTCGAGAAGCCCGACTTGGAGCGCGCCAAGGCCTATATGGCAAGCGGAGAATATAGCTGGAATGGAGGCATTTTCGCGTTTCGTGCGGGAACACTGCTGGAAGAACTCAAGACGCATCGACCTGAAATGGCCGATCTTGTCGCACGCGCCGCAACCGAGGGCCGGCGCGAAAACTCGCGTTTCCACCCGGCACCGGAGCCTTTCGCTGCCATCGAAGGGGACTCGATCGACTACGCGGTCATGGAAAACACATCGCGTGCCGCCATGGTTCCAGCCGATATGGGCTGGTCGGATATTGGCAATTGGGCTGCCTTGCAGGACGCCCTGCCGCAAGATTCGACCGGCAGTTTCGTGAACGGACAGGCCGATCTTGTCGATTGCCGCAATGTCATGGCCATGAGTGACGGACCACGGATTTCCGCAATCGGGCTGGAGGATATCTCGATCGTCGTTTCGGGCGGCGAAGTGCTCGTCACCACGCGGGACGGCGCACAGAAAGTTGGCAAGCTGCCAGGTGCGGTCAATCAATGAGCGACGTGCGCCAGTTGCCGACCCGGCTGGTCGAGAAGGTCTGGGGACGCGACGTCCTGCCCGCGCCCTTCGCTGCACCGGAGGGCAAGCGCATCGGGGAGATCTGGTTCGAGCCTCCGCCCGAACAATCGGACTTGCTCGTCAAATACCTGTTCACCAGCGAAAAGCTGTCGGTGCAGGTCCATCCGTCCAGCGCCAACGCGGTTGCGGGTGAAGATGGCAAGGAAGAATGCTGGCTGGTGCTCGATGCCGAACCGGGCGCACAACTGGCGATCGGCTTTAACCAGGCCGTCGATGCCGATACGATCGAAGCCGCCGCCCGCGACGGTTCTATCGAGCAATTGCTGACGTGGCACGACGTGGCACCGGGCGACATTTTCTACCTGCCTGCGGGGACGGTTCACGCGATCGGTCCTGGCCTGTCACTGGTCGAGGTCCAGCAGAACAGCAACACGACCTTCCGCCTTTACGATTATGGCCGTCCGCGCGAATTGCATCTCGAACGCGCAATTGCCGTGGCGCAGGGCGCCCCTTACGAAGCCGAATATCGCGGCTCGGCGGCCGAACGCGGCCGGGTGCTGATCGACGCGGCGCATTTCAGGCTCGACCGGGTCGAAGGCCAGCCCGACGATGCGGTGGGCTCCGCCTATCCCGGCGGGTTGCTGGTGCTGCCGCTTGAAGGCGAGGTGAGCGCGCATGACGGATCGGCGAAAGCGGGGGCGGGGGAATGCCTGTTCGCCGCGTCCATCGGGGCGCTCGATTTCTCCGCTGCCGAGGTGACGTTGCTCACGCGTTCGGCTTGATTGCCCCTTGGCGTCAACCGGCCAGCAATTCTTCGATCTCGCTGCGACCGTACGGCTTGCGCAAGAGGCTTTGCGCTCCAAGCTCCTCCACCTGGTCTCCAAGCTCGGCATATCCGGTTGCAAGCACGAACGGGACACCGCGATCGCACAGCTCCTGAGTGACCGGCTCGCTCGACTCATCGCCGAGATTGTAATCGACTATGGCGAAATCCGGGATACGGTCCTCGATCGTATCCAGCGCCATTGTGACGCTGCTGGCGACCGCCACCGACTGCACGCCCAACCGTTTGAGACTCTCTTCCGTATCGAGCGCGATTATCATGCTGTCTTCGACGACGAGCACATGTGGCGGAATGTGCGGACTTGATGGAGAATGCAGTTTCGTGCCGTCCGGACCGGTTTCGACGTCTCCTGCGCCGGTCGCTTCGCTCGAGGCGACCGGCACGATGTAGCGATCGGGTACGACGAAATCGGCCTCGAGGCCGGTCAGCTTGAAGCGAAGATTGGCCTCGCCCTTTAGCTCGTAGGGGATCGAACGCTCGATAATGGTCGACCCGAAACCGCGGCGTTTGGGCGGTTTGACCGGCGGTCCACCGCGCTCGCGCCACTCGATCTGCAAATCGCCCTCGCGGTTGCGTTCGATTGCAACCGAAAGCGACCCGTGCCGATCGCACAGGCTCCCATATTTGGCCGAATTGGTAACCAGTTCGTGCACCACGAGCGCCAGGACCGTGTAGGCTTCAGGCTTAACCAGCACCTCTTCCCCGCTAAAGACGAAGCGGTCGCGCTTTTCGTTGACGTAGGCCGAAAGCTCTGTCTCGAACAGCGATGACAGCGGCGCAGGCGCCCAGTGCTCGCGCGTGATGTTGTCGTGCGCCGAAGCCAAGGCAGCAATCCGTCCGCCGATGATCGAGGCAAAGCCTTCAACGTTCACTGCGCCGTGCTGCGACTGGGCGACGAGGCTGCGGATCAGGTTGAGAATGTTGCGAACCCGATGATTGAGTTCGGCGATCAGCAGTTCCTGCTTTTCCCGCGCCCGCGAACGCTCGCGCGCAACTTCGGCGGTCATCCGCAGGATCACTTCGAGGAGAGTGACCCTCAGGCTTTCCGCGATCTGCAGCTCGTCTTCGGTCCAATTTTCGGCGCGGTCTCGAACCGTTTCTTCCCAGGCTGCAAAACTCCCTCGCGGCTGGAGCCTTTCGCCGGGTGGCGCAATCGCCTTTTCGGGATCGCCCGCCCAGACGACCGTTTGCGTCAGCGGCTTGCGCCACAGGGCGAGGAAATCGCGCGGCGAGCGGGAAATGGGGATGATCAGCGCTCCGGGTGCGATATCGGCAAACGTATGGGCCGACGGGATTTGTTCGCGCAGGGATCCGCTGGCTATGATCGTGCTGACAGGTGCTCCGGCGAGCGGCTGCACCAAGTTGGAAAACTGCTCGGCCGAGGGCCCGATCCCCCGCAATCGGTATTCTCCATCGATCAGGAACGACACACCGTCATGCGGGATGGTGTCCTGCAGCAGCTCGTCCAGCATCGGAAGGCTGCTCGTCAGCGACGTCCCGCCGGCCAGGCGCTGCATCAGCAAGTCGTGCAGATGCCTGCCGCGATTATGCAACCTTTCCGATCGGTCGATCAGCAGGCGATCGAGCATCATGGAGAAGATCTGGCTGAACATCTCCGCAACCGTGCGTAGCGAATAGGGCGGCGTCAGCGGCGAATAATGGTGACACGAAATCATCCCCCACAATTCTCCGTGGCGGACGATCGCGATGGCGAGGGACGCGCCAACACCCATATTCTTCATGTATTGCACATGCATCTCGGAATGCGCGCGCAAGACGCTCATCGACAGGTCCAGCGGCTCGCCATCGACGGAAATGGCGGGCTCGACCGGCACCGACTCCGCCAGCATGTCGCCGATCACCCGCACCTTGTTGCGGCGGAACAAGTCGCGCGCTTGCTGCGGTATGTCGGCCCTTGGATAGCGCAATCCGAGATAGGGCTCGAGTTCCTCTCGGCGGTCTTCGGCCACAACCTCACCGCTTCCGTCGTCGTGAAAGCGATAGATCATCACGCGGTCGTAGCCGAGCATCTGGCGCACCAGAATGGCGGCCTCGTCGCACAATGGCTCCAATTGCCGGATCGGTTCGAGCCTCGCGAGCGCGGGTCCGATCATAGACAGGTGATCGGAATACTCCGAAGCGGCATGGGGTTCGAATTCGATCACGACCTTGGCGCCTGAAGTATGAATCGCACAATCGAACAACTCGCCATTGGCAACCAGACGAAGCCCGAATATCCGTTCCACACAATCGTCGCGGTCGAGCGATTGTAGCGCTTCGCGCAGGGTCTCCACGGCCCGTGGCTGGAACAGGTCGGTCAATGGAGACCCGGGATCGGGATTGTCTTCCAGACCGAGGATTGCGCCGACATTGGTCGATCGATGGGCGATCGCCCAGTCGCCGTTGACTGCGATCAGGGCGCCGATCGGCTGGACCGCGGCAATCAGGTGGATCGCCTCGCGATCGCATTCGGTCAGGTCGGACTTGGCGGGCTGGAGGTTCATTGCGTCGGTTCCGAGCGATGATCCGTCGCGTCCGATTCCCCGGCGAAGCGCAAGAAGTGGTCGAATACCGCGGCCGCCGCGGCGCTTGCGGCTTCGACTTCGGCGACTTTGGCGGGCCGTTCGATCCGACGACGCAGGCCTTGCCAATAGGTTAGCATGTGATCGTCGCCCAGGAATGCATGCGGCCACTCGACATGGCCGGCTCTTCGCAGTTCCTTCAGGATCGAGCGATTGCCGAGCGAGGACCCTGCGAGGACCCAGGCTGCACCCAGGGCATGGCTTTGCCGATATTCATCGATGTGCAGGGAGAAAGGAGCGGCCATAGGCGGGACGGAGTGCCCAAGATCCGCGAGATCGTTGGCGATCAGCGGGCATTGAGCGGGCGGCACCAGGTCTTGGGGCGCGGTTTCGGCCAGCCAATCTTCAACGGGAGCACGCGCCGCGTGCTGCAACGCCAGAAAATCGGCATAATCGTCGAGCGACGACCAACCGCTTGCCGCGCGCATCGACGCGTCCAGCAGGTCGTGTGCGCTGGCGGTCGCTCCGCGCAGGCACATTCGCAAGTTGTCGGTGCTGCCCGTGACGCCGATGGCCTGCACTCCTCATTACTGTAAGTCGTGCTGTACACATCGACTGTCCATTCAGAATGACAGATCGATAGCGCCGATGCAATGCAGGATGATTCCGGGCGATTCCATGTTTGTCCTTGGGGTCCCGCCGAAATACGGCGCTTCGGACACATGTGCGACGCGGTCGCCCGCAATCAGCTCTTTTCGAGCAGTTTGCCCCCGTGCCGACGCACTGCGCGTTCGAGTGTTCCGCGCAAGAATCCGAGGATTGCGGGCAGGTCCATGTCGATAATGACCTGTTCTTCGTACACTTCGATACGGCCGTCGATCCGCTGCCCCGCAGCGGTAATCAGCAAGTCCATCTGGTCTTCGTGGGGCCAGCGGGTCTCCACCGTCGCCATGCCGGGAGGAAAGTAGCTGCCGATCTCGTGACCGTGTTCGTGCATCCGGCGACGCACTTCCTCGCGTCCGAGTGTGTGGGGTAGGGTCACACGCATCGCTGCGGAGCCTAGTCTTTCGACCCGGAGGATTGGCGCATTTCCTCCAGCAATTCATCGCCGCCATAGCGATATTCGAGGTACCGGTCCTTGATTGCCAGATCGTCCAGCGCGCCTTCCGCGATCCGCCGAGTCACGCGGTCGATCTCGCCCGACAGCTTGCCGAGGCTGTCGGTCAGGCGTTCGTCGGCGCTCTTTCCGGCATGTTCTTCGGCGCGCAGATGTTCGGGTATCTTGCGGTAATTGTCGATCGTTTCCGGAATGTATTCACCCACCAGCTCGCGCACTTCGCGAACCGATGGGTGATCCGCATCGACCGTTTCGAGCTGCATTCCCAGCGCGTCGAGCTGGACGCCGAGATCCTCGACGATCTTTGCGGCAGGTGGCGGCAAAGCGGGGCGCTGCGCTTCGAGCCACAGTTCCGTGCGGGCCACCATCTGCTTGGGATTGCCTTGCTTGAGATCGGCGCGCTTGGGTATCTTCACCTTTGGAAAATTCATGAAGATTCCCGCGGCGATGACGACCGCGAGGAACGTCATCACGACGCCCCAGAACCCGATGCCGCCGATGATCCAGCCTGCCACCGACATGGCGGTGAGGATCGCAAACACCGCCAGGCCGAAATAGCCCGCGCGCTTGAGCATGGTCTTGAATCTGACGCCGGCCGAACCCTTGCCGATCGACGGACCGGGCCGGTGCGTCCCGCCCTGCCTCTGGACCTGCAACGACTGATTCGCCGCGCTCAGGATCTGGTCGGAGTGTTTCGTGCTGTCTGTCACTCGAAGTCCTGTCAGCTATCGAGCGCCAGCAGCGATGGTTCGGATGCGACCTTGGCCTGCGCCTGGGCCTGGCCCTCGGCCCGGGCAATATAGCCTTTCGACTTCTCGACCTCGTCGCTCAGGACGGTGACGGTCTGCTTCATGCTGTCGAGCGCCCGGACCTTGAACTGATCGACTTCGTCCATCGTGTCGTAGATGTTCTGGAATGCACGCTGCAGCGTTTCGAGCGGGATCGTCGAGGCGGCCGCCTGCTCGTGGATCTGGCCGGTCTGCTCGCGCAGCAGGGTGCTGGTGGAATCGATGATGTCGCTGGTGGTCTGGTTCAGGGACGTGATCTGTTGCAGCACCAGTTTCTGGTTTGTCATGGCCTGCGCCACGGTGACAGCGGTGCGTAGCGCGCCGACCGTCGTGGTGCTGGCGCGGTCGACACCCTTGACCAGTTCGACATTGTTCTTCTTGACCAGGTCAAGCGCGAGATATCCCTGTACGCTGACCGCCATCTGGGTCAGCAGGTCCTGGGTGCGCTGGCGGACGTAGAACAGCGCGCTTTCGCGCAGCGCCTTTGCCTTTTCCGGGTCGGAGCTGTCGAGTTCGAGCGCCTTGGCTTCGAGTCGTTCGTCCAGCGTCTTGGCGATGTGGATCATCTGCTCCAGCTCGCCCATCGCTTCCCACAGCTTCTGCCGCTCGGTGTCGATCGCCGCGTTGTCGAGATGCAGCTCCTTCTTTCCCGAATCGAGCCGTTCGAGGATCGCCTGGATATGACCCTGGGCGCTGGTGTAGCTGTCGAAATAATTCTTCAGCTTGTTGCCAAACGGAATGATCCCGAACAGCTTGCGCGGCGCGAGCAGTTTGTTCTTGCGGCCCGGATCGAGGTCTTCGACTGTGCGTCGCAATTCGGCAAGGTCGGTGCCGACGCTGCTTTCGGAGTTCATCGCGCGCACCGGCCGATCGAGGAAACGGTTTGACATCGCCGCCGCGGCACGAATCTGTTCCTGGCCCATGCGGGTGATCTGGTCGACCTTTTCGCCGAACGCCGGCGAATTGGCATCTTCGGCAACCAGTTCGGCGACAAATCCGTCGACCTTGCTGTCGAGTTTCGTCTTCTTTTCGTCGTCGACGGGCACTAGCCCGGCAGCCTTCTCCGGTGCGACGGCTGGCACCGGATCGGGCGGTGTCAGCTCGAAATCGGTCGCGGTCTTTGTCGCGGTTGCGATATTCACTTCGGGCTTGGTCTCGGTGCTCATTCGGTCTGTCTGCTCCCTCGTCCGCGTGCAAGTGGCTTCGCCCTCACAGCGCGGCCCTGACTGGCTCTTACTGTATTAGTAATCTAAAACACGAGTTTCAAGATTGCCCGTTTCCGGCGAGCCAGTCCAATCATTTGCGTACGCGCTTTTTTTTGCCTGCGATTCCGCGTAGATCGCCCCGGTGAGCGAACAAACCGATCCCGACGTTGTGTCTTCGGATTCCGCCGAACCCCGGCGCCAGGCTTCGTCGGCGTCGAGCGCGCGCGCGGACGAAACGCCGTCCGGGCGGGTCATCAAGAGCATCCAGCGCTGGTGGCAACAGGAGGTCTTCGGTTCGGTCGACCAGGCCGAAGTCATCGAGAAACACCGCGAAGACTGTGCGCTCTCGGAACGCTATGTCTTCATGACGGCGATGAGCGGCGGGATTGCGGTGCTCGGTCTCCTGCTTCCTTCAACCGCGGTCGTGATCGGGGCAATGCTGCTTTCGCCCTTAATGGGCCCGATTATGGGTCTGGGTTTTGCACTGGCGATCGGTGACTACCAATGGCTGAAGCAATCGGCTCGCAGCCTGGCCTGGGGCAGCGTGATTGCCATCGGATTGTGCGCGGTGCTGGTGTTCCTTTCGCCGATCCAGACGATAACCACCGAGATCGCCTCGCGAACCCAGCCCAACCTGTTCGACTTGCTGGTTGCGCTCTTTTCGGGGATGGCCGGTGCCTATGCGACCATCCGCGGCAGGGCGGGCGCAATCGTCGGGGTGGCCATTGCGACGGCGCTCATGCCGCCGCTCGCCGTAATCGGATTCGGGCTGGCGACACTCAATTGGACGGTCTTTTCGGGCGCGCTGCTGCTTTACGTCACCAACTTCATCACGATCGCGCTCACCGCATGGGCGATGGCGCGCCTCTACGGCTTCCGGACTTCGCTTAGCGAGCGGCAATCGCAGGCGCAGAATTTCGCGGTCGTGGTGGTGTTTATCGGGCTGGCGGTCCCGCTGGCATTCTCGCTCCAGCAGATCGCGTTCCAGACCAATTCCCAGCGCGTCATTCGCGACGAAATCAGCGAAGCGTTCGTGCGGGATTCGGAGATCTCCAGGCTCGATGTCGATTTCAGGTCGGACCCGATCACGGTCGGCGCCACCATCTACACGCCGCAAACCAGGCCGGACGCCGAAGTGGATATCGAACGGGCATTGGCTGCACGGCTGGGTCAGCCGATGGAACTGAACCTCGTGCAATACCAGGTCGGAACCAGCGCGAGTGCGGCGGAGCAGGCACAGCTTTCCGCTGCGCGCGCCAGCGAAGAAGCGGCAGAACTGGCCCGTGCGGAAGCGCTGGCTTTGCGGTTGTCGCTGGTTGCTGGAGTGGCGAAAGAGGATGTGGTGATCGACCGCACACGCCGCCGCGCGATGGTGCGGGCGAGACGACTCGAAGGCGCGACGCTCGCCGCCTATCGTGCGCTGGAGCAGCGGATCGTGGCGACCGAGCCCGACTGGACCATCGAGCTGCTTCCTCCGGTCGGCGAGTTGCCCGATGCCATTCCGTTCCAGGACGATGGACCGACGATCGAAGGGGCCCGCGCCTTGAGCACCATCGAGTGGGCATCGAGGCGAATCGACTTGCCGATCGTCCTGATCGGCGACCCCGAAGAGGGCACTCAGGCGGCCGAGATACTGGCCATGCGCGGCGTCAGCGTGCGGGTTGAGCCGGGCGCGGGGGCGCTACGCGCGGATTGGGCCGGCGCAGGCGAGTAGGGCCCGGACTACGCCGCCAGTTTGAGCGGAACGATCTCGCCTGCCAGATACAGCTTCTTCGCCTTGGCGCGGCTGAGCTTGCCCGAACTGGTGCGGGGCAGGGTTCGCGGCGGGACCAGTTCGACCACGCAGCTCATGCCGGTGACCGAGCGGACCTTGTCCGAGATCTGTTCGCGCAGCTTGACGCGCTCTACGGGGTCGGAGACGCGGCAATGGACCAGCACTGCCGGGGCTTCCTCGCCGTTGTCGGTCTCGACAGCGAAGGCGGCGATATCGCCGTGGTTGAAGCCGGGCAGTTGTTCGACCGCCCATTCGATATCCTGCGGCCAGTGGTTCTTGCCGTTGATGATGATCATGTCTTTCGCCCGGCCGACGATGAACAGGTAGCCGTCGGCGGTGTAGCCCATGTCGCCGGTGTCGAGCCAGCCATCGACGAGGCAGTCGTCGGTGGCTTCCTGGTTGCGGAAATAAGAGTGCATGACGCTCGGCCCGCGGCACCAGACCTTGCCGATCTGGTGATCGCCGCGGGAATGGCCTTCCCCATTGCCTTCCGGGCCGCGGATCTGCACTTCCATGTCGGGCAATGCCTTGCCGCAATTGACGATGGCCCGGTATCGCGCCGGTCGCGACAGGTCGCGCGGCGTGCCCGAAAGGCGCTCTTCCTCGACCAGTTCGACCCGGATGCCTTCGCCCGGCGGCATCACCGTAACGGCGAGCACCGCTTCTGCCAGGCCGTAAGACGGAGTGAACGCACTGGCCTTGAATCCGGCTTCCGCGAACGCATTGACAAAGCTTTGCATGACATCAGGCCGGATCATGTCGGCGCCGTTGCCGGCAACGCGCCAGCGCGAAAGGTCGAAGCGCTCGGCGACATGGCTCTGACTGGAGATGCGACGCGCGCAGATGTCGTAGCCGAAAGTCGGCGAGTAGGAGAGCGTGTTGCCTTCGTTGCGGCTGATCATGTCGAGCCATGCCAGCGGGCGCCGGGCAAAAGCATCGGGCTTGAGATAATCGCCGGAAACCTGGTTCGCGATCAACGACAGAAAACAGCCGACCAGGCCCATGTCGTGATACCAGGGCAGCCAGCTGACGCAGCGATCGTTTTCACCGAGATGCATCGTCGTCGAGTGGCCATAGAGATTGTGCAGCAATGCTTCGTGCGTAACCGCTACGCCGGTCGGGAAGCGCGTGGAACCCGATGAGTACTGAAGATAGCAAATGTCATCCGGTTTTGCTTCGGGAAGCTCGCATTCGGGCACGTCGCGTGTCGCGAAGTGCTGCCAGTTTTCGCTCGCACAGCCCTGTTTGACGGCGGCGGCATCGGCCATTTCGGCGATCTCTTCGGGATAGAGCAGCAGTTTCGGATCGGAGCTTTGCAGCTGCACGGCCAGCTGGTCGATGAAGCTTTCCTTGCCCCCGAATGTCGTCGGCAGCGGCAGAGGAACCGGCCACGCGCCGACATACACGCAAGCGCAGAACAGAGCGGCGAAATCCGGGCCGGTTTCGGCGATCAGCGCGACACGGTCTTCCTTGCCGATGCCCGCTCCGACCAGTCGGCGGGCCATGATCAGCGCGTCAGAGCGCATCTCGGAAAACGGATAGACCCGGGAAAGTTGTCCACGCATATCGTGGAAATTGAGCCCCTTTTCGCTGCGCGCGGCGTAATCGATGGCTTCGTTGAAGGTTGCAAATTGCGCACGAATGCGAGGCAAATCGCAATCGTTCGGCGTCGGCGTCAAAACGGCGTCGGTCATATTTATTCGCGATACCCGTGGTTTGCGGCGCAGCCCGGTGCGTCCTATCATGTCCCGTATTGCAGCCCGCTAGGGGTCGAACTGCATCCCAAGTCTTTCCCATTTGATAAGGACTGTGGCACGAATAAGGCGAAATGGTTTCACGCGATACGAATTTGTCATCGTCCCGCAGTCGAGCCGGCGGGCGCAAACGGCGCAATACGCGACCTCTCGATGAGGTTTCCCTGCGGGATCTCGCACTGCATTACGCGGCCCGCTATGCGACGACCGGGGCAAAACTCGAGACCTATCTCGCTCGCAAGATCCGCGAGCGCGGCGTCGCGGAGGACGATGAGGGTCGAGTCCGCGAACTCGACGTCTCCGGCCTCGTCACCCGCTTGATCGAGCTCGGCTACGTCGATGACGACGCCTATGCGCGTATGCGGAGCCGCGATTTGACCGCGCGCGGCTATGGCAAACGGCGCGTGGAGCAAGCGCTCCGGGCGGCGGGCGTCGAAGAGCAGGTCCGCGAAGCGCACAGGCCCGGAGAAACGGAGAGCCGGCGCGCGGCGATGCTATATGCTCGGAAGCGGCGGTTTGGCCCGTTCGGCAATCGGATCGATCGCGACGCAAGCGCCGACGTGCGACACGCCGCGAAAGAGAAACAGATTGCCGCGATGCTGCGCGCAGGCCATGATTTCGACCACGTGCGGTTCATTGTCGATGCAGCCGAAACAGTCGATATCGAGGAATGGCTGGCGCAAGCCCAGGAAGATGACGTCGAGGGGCGACGGGAAGGCGGACTATGATAAGAATCTTTGCATTGGCAGCCGCTGCCCTTTTGGCGGCGTGCTCGCCTTCGGATTCGGGGACGGCGCTGGCCCAGGCGCCCGAAGGCGAGGCGTCCGAAGCCGGAACCGAACGCCATCCGGTTTCGGGTCTCGAAATCATCGAAGTTGCGGTGGTGCGCGGAGACAACCGGATCGTGTTCAGGACCGAGCTCGCCAACACGCCCGAAGCGCAGGCCAGGGGCCTGATGTTCCGCACCGAGCTCGGCGACGACGAAGGCATGTTGTTTCCTTCGGCGACCCCGCAAGCACGCAGCTTCTGGATGAAAAACACGCCGCTGGCGCTCGATATCGTGTTCGTCGGCGTGGACGGCCGGATCAGCAACATCGAGGAGGGCGTTCCCTATTCGACCGATTCGGTTCGCTCCGCCGGTCTTGCGTCGGCGGTGTTCGAGGTCCGCCGAGGGTTGATGCGAGAGCTGGGCATCGTTCCGGGCGATCGGCTCGAATATTCGCTTCCCGAGTGACGCGGCTCAGACCTCGGAGGCCTTGGCTTCCTCCCGTTTGAGCCAATCTGGCAGCGCCAGGAAGTAGAAGGCCGGGACCAAGAGGTAGGGCCCGAAACTGTAGAAATCGAAGGTCGCATCGCCGAGGAATTGCGGGCCGAACGAGATAGCCGGCGCGCGCACGACTTCGATGCAGGCCACGGCCATCCGGAATCCGTGACGCCGGACGCGCTGCGATTTGCTCGCGGACGTGCCGCGCAAGAACTTCAGATCGGACCAGGCCATGATTGCATAGATCGTCGCGGCAAGCGGACCGAGGATCGCGAGGTAAAGCGGGACTTCGGGGAACACGAAAGCGAACGCGATGAAAGCGACGTAGAGCAGCGCAATGGCTACCGGGATCATGACCATCACCCACTGCAACGCTCGCTGCCACCCCGTCCGCTCGCGCACCGAAAGGATCGCCATGCCGATGCAATAGGTCGCGCTGAGGGCGGAAACCGCAACGGGAGGGGCCGGTCCGATCACAGCGAAGAACTGCATCGCAGTGAGCGCGGCGACAATCATTGCCACGGCGAAGAATTGTCCTGCGCGTCGGTGCAGCTGACCGCCCTTGCGGCTCGTTAGGGCGAGCAGCGCGAACACGACCGTGCTGAAGCCGAGCACGACGTGCAGCCAGTAGGAAACAGGATTGAGCTCGCCCGGATCGAACATTTCACTCCCCCGAGCACGCTATCCGCTGACGGAACCCCGGCCAATCGAAAACGTATCTTGGCGCACTCATCCAATTGGGCTACCCGCACCGCCTATGGGAATCTTTGGAAAAATCTTTACCTGGTGGGACGGCGGGACGCTGGGCACCCATTGGTGGGCGACCCGCGTCGGCGGCGAACACGTCGGCACCGATGCTGCGGGCAACAAGTACTACCGTGCAAAGGCCAAAGGCGGGCCGAACACCGGCTCCTACACGCAGAATGAAAAGCGCTGGGTGATCTATGCCGGGGCCAACGATGCCAGCCGTTTGCCGGCCGAATGGCATGGCTGGTTGCACGGGGCTTTCGACGATGTCCCGGAAAGCCATTTGCCGCCGCCGAAGATCTGGGAAGCCGACTATTCGCCCAACGCGACCGGCACTGCCGCGGCTTACCGACCGCAAGGCGCGCTGGAGCGAGGCGGTCAGCGCGCGCGGGCCGACGGCGATTATGAGGCCTGGTCCCCCGAGGGCTGATTCCGGCGATGCGGCGTTTGATCCTGCCAATGGCTGCGGCGCTGTTCCTGGCGGCGTGCGAAAGCGAGCCCGCCGAACCGGACACGGTCGAAGTCCCGGTCGAAGGATCAGACGCGACAGCAGCAGATGCCGGCGCAAGCGGTGAGGATGCCGCCGCAACGGTGGGGAGCGGCGAAGCGACACCCATGGCGGAACGCGTCGCGACCATCGGCTTGCTGAACAAGCGCAACAATCTCAGCGAAGACCTTGAACTGAGGCCCGGCGAATCGCGCGAAGTCGGTCCGGTAATCGTGCGTCTGTCCGCCTGCGAGCGCACCGCTCCGTGGGAGTTGCCTCAGGAAACGGGCGCCTTCGTCCAGGTCGATGTGCTCGAACGGGGGGATAATCGTCACACGCGGGTCTTTTCCGGCTGGCTGTTCAAGGATTCACCCAGCCTCAACGTGGTTGAACATCCGATCTACGACGTCTGGGTCAAGAATTGCGCGATGAGTTTTCCCGGCGAGGAGTGAGACGCGCCGCCATCCCGTAGGAACCGGGCGTGGGCTTCCTGCAGCGACGAGCGGGTCCTGCCCTGCGCTTGTCGCACCAGCTTGAGATAGGACTTCTGCGGCATTTCGACGGCGCCCATCGATGCGAGGTGATCGGTCATGAATTGGCAATCAAGCAGCTCGAATCCGGCATCGCGCATCATGGCCACCAGCCAGGCGAGCGCAATCTTGCTGGCATTGCCGATATGGCTGAACATGCTCTCGCCGCAGAACACCCGATCGAAAGAAACCCCGTAGAGGCCGCCGACCAGCTCGGCCTTGCCGTCTTCGTTATCCTGCCAGCATTCGATGGAATGGGCGTGCCCGGCGAGATGGAGCTGAATGTAGCTGGCGACGATGCGTTCGCTGATCCAGCTCTCCTCGTGACCGGGGCGCGGCTGCGAGCAGGCCCGGATAACCTGCTCGAACTCGCGATCGAGGGTAACGGTAAACCGATCCTGCCTCAGCGCCTTGCGCAGGCTTTTGGAGACATGCAAACCATCGAGCGGAATGATCGCCCGGTCGCGCGGCTCGACCCAGAACACTTCGGTATCCTCGCGCGCATCGGCCATGGGGAAGATCCCGCTGCGATAGGCGAGCAGCAGGGTTTCGACCGGAATGGGAGTGCGGAGAGGCGAATGCATGGGGACGATGTAGCAGGACGGCGTCGCGGTGCCAGCCACAGCCATGGGCAAGCGCGATATCCTGTGTTGCCTATCGGGTGACGCTCGGATAAAGGCGCACGACCCATGCAGGGGTGTAGCTCAGCTGGTAGAGCATCGGTCTCCAAAACCGAGGGCCACGGGTTCGAATCCTGTCACCCCTGCCATTTTCCCAAGTCTTTGACCGTTGCGGATCCTTGTCAGCGCGATGCCGCGACCGTGCCGGCGCTTGCATTGATGCGGAGCACCAGCGGACGCCCGGGCTTGCTGGTGCCGGTATCGTGGTCGTAGCGCGACGTCGCGATACTCACCCGCAGCCCGGTGGAGGCTGAATAACTCGACCTGGCGCGATCGAGATCGAGACCGTTGAAGCCGGTGAAGGCATAGCAATGGCGATCGCCCATGGTGCTCTCGGGATCGAGCATCAGCACCACCAGCCCGGCGGACGCGGCTGCGGGTTCGACCTGATCGATCTCGAGCAGCAGGACGTTGCCTTCGTAAAAGCTGCGCGCACCACTGCCGCGGCTGTTGATTGCAAGGTCCCGGAGGCCGACATTCGCCTGTTCGCAGCTCTTGAGTTCGAGTGTTCCCGAAGCAGGAGCCTGCGCCATAAGCGTGCCTTGGCCAAGGGTTAGCGCCAAACCGGCAGAGACCATGGCGGTCGGTATGATCGTTGGAATTCGCATGTTTCGTTCCCCCCAAGTCTTGCTTTGCCTGCGCGACTATCGCTTCAGCGGCGGCGCCGAACGAAGTCCGAGCTTGGAGAACCCTTATAGCAGCGCGGCACAACTGGCCATTGCCGCGTCAGGAAGTAGGTGTAGGTGCCTGCAGGAAAATCCGGCGTCTTTGCCCATCGACCGTTGCATTCGTCGAGATCGCCCAAGCCCGCGACATATTCGTAATCTTTGGTGAATGTTCCATCATAGGTTCCACCGGGATTGCCATCGCCGCTCGGTCGGGTGCCCGGCTTGACGCGGTAGCTTGAAGCAAACTCCCTGATTTCGCCATCATTACCGGAGCCATAAAGCGCATAGATAGGGAAGCCGTCGGCAGCCCAACCGATCAAGGGCGAGTGTGCGCCTGCTCGAACTTCCAATTCGTCGAGCAACAGACTTGGCAGGCCGTGGTAGTGATAGGCCCCGTTGGGCTGGACGTGAGCGTGATTTTCATCGAGGCCCATATCGAGTGCGTTGCGGAGCGGCTCGTACTGCCATCCCGAGCCGCGATCGCCGCGATAGAATTCATTCGCTCCGGGGTCGAAAACCACGCCGTTCACTGCAATACCGAATACCTGCCCAAGGGCGCTTTGCGTGGTGCCGGTCAAGCTGGGGGCGGCCGGCACGCGATAATCGTAGCGCTGCTCTTCGATCCGATGGGGATTGCCCGAATTCGGGAATTGCCCGGTCAGGTGGGCGGCGATCCCGTTGGCGCGGAGCTCCCGCCATCGTTGGCCCAGCTCGTCCGTCACGATATTCTGGGCGATGGGCTGCTCTGTAGCCGGGACCAGCACGGCAGCGCCGCTGCTTTGCGTGACCGTGTGGCGACGCAGCGGTGGCGGTCCGCCGCTCCCCCGGCTGCGCGGACGTCCCTGTGCCGAATGGCGCGCCGGTCGGCAAGCGAGGCCGCCGCGACCTCCCGGTGCAAAGCAGCTCCCGGACAATTCCCCGTGCGGAGTGGCGAAGGAGCAAGTGTCGTTCGTCTGCAAGCCCGAGCACGCATGCACCGCTTCGGCGGGTGGGCCCCCGCGACCATTGTCGCTGCGCTGCGCCATAACGTGCGGGGCGACAGTCACGAGCGCCAGGGCCCCTCCTGCACAGACAAGGGCGGGCGTCATCATTCTGGATTTTGTCATCACCGTTCTCCAACCGATCTACGAGTTGCAGTAGTTTCGACCGGCCAGAACGCTGATCCGATCGAATGGCAAACCGGCCGCTCCCGCCGATGCAGCGATTGGTTCAACCCCGTTCCGGGAAGAACCGAGGCACCCTTTTCAGGCGCTCACCTGCCCTACGCCCCTCCATTCCCGGAAGCGATGCCAAAGTGGCTGTTCATACAAAATGAGACATAGATGAATGTTGGCTAACGCGCGCTTTCAGCTTCGCGCCAGACGAATCGTGGCACTCCATCGTCGAACCGAGCGAATGGCTCAAAGCACGAGGACGATCATGACCCAGTACAGCTTCCGCACTTCGGGGCCCGATGCCTGGAGCAGCCCGCGCCCCACCCGCGACCCTTACCTGCGCGCCATCGCCTACGGTCCGGTGCGCCCGATGCACGAACCCAGCTGGCTCGAAAGGCTGCTTGGACGATTCTGAGTGGGGCGGGGGCGCTCTTCGTGGTCTTTGGAGCGCCCCTTATCCTTCAGTATTCTTCAGGCTCTTCGGGCGTCTCGCGACCGTAGGTCTTGCCTGCGAACTTGTCGCCCTGGGCGAGCTTGAAGACCACTCCCGACAACAGCAACAGCGCCACCAGGTTGGGCAGCGCCATCGCGGCGTTGGAAATGTCGCCGAGGCGCCAGACCAGCGTGAGATCCTGCGTCGACCCGACAAAGATCACGACGCACCAAAGCACCCGCCAGATGATATGCAGGATCTTTTCGCCGCCGCGGGTCGAACCGGGGATGCGATCGTAGATGAACGTGATCGCGCGCTCGCCGTAGTAGCTCCACGTCAGCAGTGTGGTGAACACGAACAGGATCAGCGCGGTCGAGGCGATCAGGGTCCCGAGCGGGATCGTGGCGATCTCGAACGGGAAGGCCGCGGCAAACGCGCCGCTCGTCATCGCGAAGCCTTCGAGGTCCGAATTCCACGCATGCGCGACCGGTTGGCCGCCGCCGGTGAAATCGCCTTGAACGGTCAGGATCACCAACGCGGTCATGGTGCAGATGATGATCGTGTCGATGAAGCAGCCGAGCATCGCCATGCGGCCCTGTTGCTGCGGATCGTTGGTCTGCGCGACGGCGTGTGCGATCGGGGTCGAACCCTGCCCGCTTTCGTTCGAAAACAGGCCTCGCGCGACACCGGCACGGATCGCCAGCGCGATCGCCGCCCCGACGAAGCCGCCGGTCGCCGCCTGCGGATTGAACGCGCCGTGAAAGATCAGGCCGAAAGTCGCCGGGATGTCCTGAATGTTGATGATCAGCGCGATGATGGCCATCACGATATAGGCCGCCGCCATGAACGGAATGACCTTCTCGGCAACGCTGCCGATCGATTTGATCCCGCCGATGATGACCACGAACACCGCGACCGCGACGATCGCGCCGCCGAGCCATTCCTCAATCCCGAACAGTTCGTTGAGCCCGTCCGCCACCGCATTGGCCTGGATCGAGTTGCCCGTGACCATCGCCGAAAACAGGGTGCCGATGCAGAACAGGATCGCAAGCCAGGTCCATTTCGGTCCCAGGCCCATCATGATGTAGCTCATCGGACCGCCGCGATAGACTCCGTCGGACGTCTTCTCCCGATAGCGGATCGCCAGCGATCCTTCGGCGAAGGCCAGCGCCATGCCGATCAGCGCCGTGATCCACATCCAGAAGATCGCGCCCGGCCCGCCGAGCGCGATGGCGGTGGCCACGCCGGCAAGGTTGCCGGTGCCCACCTGCCCGGACAGGGCGGTGGAAAGCGCCGCGAACGGAGAAATCTCGCCGTCGCCTTCGCCTTTGCGCCCGGCGAACAATCCCTTGAAGGCGCTGCCGAGCTGGCGGATCGGATAGAATTTGAGGCCGGCCATGATGTAGAGGCCGGCGCCGAGCAGGATGATGACCATCGGTGGGATGGGCTGACCGCCAACCGATAGCCACGGCACCAATTCACCGTTCCACGTTCCGCCCCAGATGAAGTCCGAAATGTTGGTTACGCGATCGATCAGGCTGACCGCGCCCGCTTCATTGGCTGCCATGTGTGAGAAATCCCCTGAATGCTGTCGCCGGGTTGGCGGCTTGTTTCATGGAGCGCTACGCTAACCGCGCCGGGCGGCAAAGGCTAGCCCCCATCGGAACCTGTCGTTCCGAGTGTGGTCTTGAGTTGTGCCGGAGCCACCCGCTCCCTCCACCCTTCCACCCGAACAGTGTCCCGGTAAGCTCCAGGCGGAAGGGTGGAGGGAGCGGGTGGCTCTGGATCAGCTGCCAGTGCGCTTGATTTTGTGCAACACTCGGCGTAATGGCGGCGGCGTCTTCCGACATCGGTAGCAATCTGAGCCCCTCCCGGACCTTGTCCGGGGCGGCGCGGAGACTTACCTGAAAGCGAAGGCACACTCGCATTGAAGGAAATGGCTGCTCTCATGGCCGAGGAAAAAAAGCGCAAGACATCGGTTCCCGAATTCGTGAACCAGGTCCGTACCGAGACCAGCAAGGTCGTATGGCCGACGCGCGAAGAGACGATCCGCACCGCGATCTTCGTCTTCATCATGATGGTGATCATGTCGCTGTTCTTCCTCGGTATCGACAGCGCGTTCAATGCGGTCGTCAATTTCCTGCTGGCGCTGGTCTGACCGGCGACGCTTCACCCATTTGATTTTTCAGGGATAATCCATGGCTCGCTGGTACATCATCCACGCCTATTCGGGCTTCGAAAACAAGGTCAAGGAAGCGATCCTGTCCGAAGCCGAGCGGTTGGGCCTGTCCGAAGGTGTCGAGGAAGTCGAAGTCCCGACCGAGACCGTGACCGAAGTCAAGCGCGGCAAGAAGGTGCAGGTCGAGCGCAAGTTCATGCCCGGCTATGTGCTGGCCAAGCTCAACATGACCGACGACGTCTACCACCTCGTCAAGAACACCCCGAAAGTCACCGGTTTCCTGGGATCGGGCAACAAGCCGCAACCGATCAGCGAAAAAGAGGCTGCACGCTATTTCGGCGGAGTCGAGGAAGCCAAGGCCGCGCCCAAGCAGCAGGTCAGCGTCGATTACGAGATCGGCGACCAGATCAAGGTGCTCGACGGCCCGTTCGCGAGCTTCAACGGCGTGGTCGAGGAACTCGATTTCGACAAGGGCAAGGTCAAGGTCAGCGTCTCGATCTTCGGCCGCGCGACCCCGGTCGAGCTCGACTTTGAACAGGTCGAGCTGGTCAAGTAGATTTCTTGCTTTGCGCACGCCATCCGGCGTGCGAATGGGCCGCTGGCCGTCTTCGACTCCCTCGCTCACACGGCCTAAGGGCCGGGTGGCGCTTCGCGCCGTCTTCGACTCCGCTGCGGGCGGGCGGTCGCCCTTGCGGTCGCTAGTGCGACCGATTCAAGAACGAAGACTTACCGCGCCTTCGATCAGCTGCCAGATCTGGTCTGCGACCTTGTCCGGGTCGGGGCGCGGATTCATGCGCATTGCCATCATCATAGTCGAGCGGATCGCGCCGATTATCGCCGCGCCCGCGAGCGCGCTGTCGATCTCGGTCGGGATCTGACCTCGGCGCTGGCCTGAGCGGACATTGTGCGCGGCGTTTTCCATCATCTCGCGCTGGACTTCATGCTCTTTCTGGATCGCCCGCGGGTGGCCGAGCGCGCCGAAGGCAACCGGCGCGAAGGGATCGGAATAGAGGAACGCAATCGTCTCCAGCAGGCGCGCGCGCTCGCGCACCGGCCAGCTGATCTCGGGATCGGCCTTCTTGTCCATTACGGCTGAGTAGCGTTCGTAGAAGCGATCGATCACCGCTTCCACGACGCCGTCCTTCGATCCGAAATAGTGGTAGGCGAGGCCGTTCGAGATCTCGGCAGCCTGTGCCAGCTGGCTGATTTCAAACTCGCCCCCGGTTTCGATGACCAGGCGCTCCGCCGCATCGAGGATCGCGGCGCGGCGCATCTCCTTCTTGCTCGGGGCGGGTTTGGTCGTCGTTTCCATGCCAATCTCATTTTTGAATTGAATTCAATTTAGGAAGAGACTATCGATTGATTCGACCGGAGGCAAGCGAGGGATCGACTATGAATGCACTGATCGGGGAAACGCCTGAAGTGGCCAGCGCCGATGCGGTCCAGCCATACCTGGCCGGCCGATCGTTTGATTCCTGGTGCGAAGAGCTCGACACAAAGGGCTACATCATCTTCGAAGGTGTGCTCGACGAAGCCGCGATCCAGCGCCAGATCGACGCGCTCGAAGTGTGGCTTGGCAAGGATGTGCGCGGGCGCAACAATTTCGAAGGGGCGGATTCGAACCGCATCTACGCGATGCTGGCCAAGGATCCGGTGTTTGCCGACCTTGTTTCGCACCCGCTGCAACTCGCGTTCGGCGAGCGCGAACTCGGTAGCTCGATGCTGCTCTACGCCTGCCTCGCGATCAACCTGCTGCCGGGCGAGACCGCGCAGCCCTGGCATTTCGACGACAGCCATTGCGACTTGGCGCGGCCGCGCGCTCCGCTCAGCATGTCGACCTTCTGGTCGCTGACCGAAACGACCGACCGAAACGGCGCGACCGAGATAATTCCGGGCAGCCATCTGTGGGGAGACGAACGGCCCGAAGGCGCGTCGGGACCGGGCGATTTCCTGACCGGCAAGACCGACAAGCAGGATGGCGACGGAGACCTGCCCGAAGCGATCAAGGCGACCATGCCGCCGGGCTCGCTGATGATTGCCAAGGGCACGCTCTGGCATCGCGGCGGGGCCAATCGATCGGACGATCGCCGCCTGATCGTCACTCCGCAATTCTGCAAGGGCTGGTGCCGTCCGCTCGAACAGCAATTGATCGCGGTGCCTCCGGAAAAAGCCGCCGAGCTTCCCGAACGGGTGCAGGAGCTGCTCGGCTACAGTATCCACGCACCGTTCATGGGCTATGTCGACGGAATGAACCCGAAGCGGGCATTGCCGCAGTATTGAGCTTGGCTAAACCGGCCACATCGGCTGCCCGGAGCGAGCCTGCATAAACAGGAAGGTCGCCAGCGCCACTTGGGCGAGCGCCGCGACGACAACCACGACCTTGCCGTTCCAGCCTTGTCGGTCGGCCAGCCAACCGATCAAGGGGATGGTCTGGAGCATATGCATGCTGACGAAATGCGCCGGGCGCAAATCGCCATATTCGCGGCTCCAGCCGAAAAACGGGATAACCTCACCTCCACCTGTCAACGGCGCGCCGACATAGCGGCCCACGCTCGACATATAGAAACCGAAAATGACGGTGGTGACGAACGCACCGATGCAGCCGATGATCGTTCCCAGCCACAGGCCCTGCCGCGAACGGTCGGCCTTGCGCCACACCTGGACGGCAATAGCGACAGCTATGGTCAGCAACAGGACTGCGCCGAGGCCCATAAGGGCGTACATCGCCTGCTCGAACGGACCGTCCAGGTTGAAATGCGACCGAACGCCGCGAGCGGCCTGCGTGTTCAGATAGACGAACTCGAAGACCAGCGCGATCCCGGCGAGATAGCCGAAGGTCATCAGAACCGGTCCACGCCGGGTTTCGCGCGGGACCTGCTGCGCGAGCATCGCCAGTGTGATGAAATGAACCACGAAGGACAGGTTGAACTTTTGCGGCTTGGTCCAGATCGCCGCGCTGTCGAGCAGGCGTGCATCCATCACCCACGCGGGAATGAAGACGAGGAATGCTGCCGCCATGAAGAGAGCGTAGGTCAGCAAGAGGCGGGTCAGGCGGTCGTTTTCGACCTGCATCGCAAGAGGGGTCCAGACCCGTTGTGGTTGGACAGTGGTGGTCATGCCGTTGCTCCCGCCGCAGGCAATTCATCGGCGCTTGCAGTTATCCGAACGTAGCCCGCACGCATGGCAAGGAACAACGCCAAGCCCAGCGGCCCGGCCATGAAGGTTGCAAGCAGGATCGGGGCCTGCACCAGCCGCGAAATGCCTACCTTGTCGGCTTGCACTGCGATCCAGCCGCCAATGAACAGGTCGAATGCGAGGTAGTGAATCCAGCCGGCAAGCAGCGCCCAATCGTTGGAGAGCAGTGTCTTCACTTCGGCGAAAGACCCGAAGCCGCCGCCTTCGACCGTAAGTATGTGCGACATCGCCAGACCCGAATAGAGCAGCGATAGCCCGAAAGGGATGACGTATCGCGGCACCGCTGTGAGCAGCAGCCAGCGGCGGGGAAGGAAGATCAGGATCAGCCATCCCAGCATTGCGGCTTGACCGGCCCAACCGAAAATCTGTTCTGGTGACGGCATATTAGGCCCCTCTTTGCTTTGCGTCCCGTCTAGGGGGCGGGAACTGAGGTGTCTAGTGCCACTAATACACCTCGCCCGAGCAGCAGTTTTCCTACCCGTACCCTTTGTGCCACTCCAGCCTTCATGCCGAAACGAAACTCTTTTCCGGTGCAAAGGACGCGCTCGACGCAAGGGTCGTCGTGGCCGCCGCACTTTCCTTTGCCGGACCGTGTAACATGCGGTCCATGTCTACCCGTGTGGAGGCTCTGCCGGTCGCCGAATCGCTTGCATCCGCAACAAAAAACGCTATGTGCGCCACTCCCATCACATCGACGGGAACTCCATGCGGGAGGCCGAAGTCAGGAGACTGACAAGCTGGCTGCTCGACCGCTTAACATGAGAGCGTATTCGATCGGCGATCCGCCGGTGCGCTCGACAGTGCGAAAGGAAAGGCCTCATGGCCAAGAAAATCGAAGGCTATATCAAGCTGCAGGTGCCTGCGGGCACCGCAAACCCTTCGCCGCCGATCGGCCCGGCGCTGGGTCAACGCGGCGTCAACATCATGGAATTCTGCAAGGCGTTCAACGCCGCGACGCAGGACCTCGAAAAGAACGCTCCGATCCCCACCACGATCACGGTCTATGCCGACCGTTCGTTCACCTTCACCTTCAAGAGCCCGCCGGCGAGCTACATGCTCAAGAAAGCGGCCAAGCTGAAGAAGGGTTCGAGCGAACCGGGCAAGGATTCCGCCGGTACGATCAAGCAGAGCGCGATCAAGGAGATTGCCGAGGCCAAGATGAAGGACCTCAACGCCAATGACGTCGACGGCGCAATGCAGATCATCCTGGGTTCGGCCCGGTCGATGGGGATCGAGGTGAAAGGGTAAATCATGGCCAAGCTAGGAAAACGTACCCGCACCGCCCGTGAAGCCTTCGCCGGCAAAGACGATGTGACGGTCGAAGAAGCCGTGTCGCTCGTCAAAGGCAACGCCAACGCGAAGTTCGACGAGACCGTGGAGATCGCCGTCAACCTCGGGGTTGACCCGCGCCACGCCGACCAGATGGTCCGCGGCAAGGTCAACCTGCCGAACGGCACCGGTAAGACGATGCGCGTCGCGGTCTTTGCGCGCGGCGAGAAGGCCGACGAGGCCACCGCGGCCGGCGCCGATATCGTGGGCGCTGAGGACCTGATGGAAACCGTCCAGTCCGGCAAGATCGAGTTCGACCGCTGCATCGCGACCCCCGACATGATGCCGATCGTCGGCCGGTTGGGTAAGATCCTCGGCCCGCGCAACCTGATGCCGAACCCCAAGGTCGGCACCGTGACCATGGATGTGAAAGACGCCGTCGAAGCCGCCAAGGGCGGCG
>JAAUYH010014855.1_pt1 | contig 49017 bp, 45 predicted proteins | sample 7278061 | NCBI WGS metagenome assembly JAAUYH01 (sample SAMN14350203, study PRJNA611818) | marine sediment metagenome | isolation source: surface marine sediment (0.6m) | place: French Polynesia: Moorea | collected 2018-08
AGTTTCAGAAAATAGTTCTTTATTCTAATTTAAAATTACTTAGTAAGTTACTTGGTAATTTACTAAGAATATTTATGTTTGTCAAAAAAGATCCCAAATGGGTTCTATAAGCCATCCTTCCAATTATCATATGATCTTATGGGCGATACTGGATTTGAACCAGTGACAGCCTGCTTGTAAGGCAGGAGCTCTACCGCTGAGCTAATCGCCCTAACTCATGCTTTGCTATCATAACACATCTACCAGAAAAAGCAACACTTTTTTAAATTTCCCCCACACTTCCCCGCCCCTTCAATAAAATATAAATCAACTCCATATTGTCCTCATCATCATGCCATCTGGCCATACTCACGATCGCATTACTTATCTTAGTTTACCCCCCTTAGCTGTTTTAGGATATCTCCTCACCCGTCGAGGAGACTGGTTATTATGGTTTAGTGGGGCTTATTTATTCAGTGGATTGATGTTTGGTCCTGATTTAGATATCTATTCCCTACAATACAAACGATGGGGTTTGATACGCTGGATTTGGTTACCCTATCAAGCTTGTTTGAAACATCGTTCTTTTTTTTCTCATGGGTTGATTGTGGGAACGATAATCCGAGTTATTTATCTTTTTAGTCTGGTTTTAATTGTGGCTATTTTTACTGTGGCGATCGCCCAATTCATTTGGGGGTTTAATTGGAATTGGCGTAATGTTGCAGAAAATAGCTTAACTGTACTCAAACATCACTATTTAGGGGAAGCAATTGTTACCTTTATCGGGTTAGAATTAGGGGCAATGAGTCATAGTTTAAGTGATTATCTTGTTAGTCATATTAAACGGTCTCGAAAAAAGCCTAAAAAACGTCGTTATAAACGTAAAAAAACCTAGACTAAATAAAATAGAAACTTAATTAAACATGATTTAACTTCCACCTCCAAACCCCTAACCCCTAACCCACGTTAATTGACTTTAGTCAATCAGCTTGCAAAAATTTTAGATAACTTTCACTTAATTCTTTAACTGCTAATTTATACAATTGTTCACCGTGTTCGGGGGTTGCTAAAGCCGGATTTGAACCCATTCGACCATCGGGATAATGGGCGCGAAAATCAACAGCACTATAAATAGGATGGCCTGAGTTAACCTTAGGAGATAAGTCTGCTTTTTTAATGGATTCAGGATAAATAAATTGAGTGACAGCGACTTCTGAAGGGGTAGCATGAGATCCTTCTTGATCTCCATACAATTCTTTAGCTTTTTGATAAACCGAACGACACATAAACCAATTTCCTACTTGGGCGCGAACTGGAGTCCCTTGAGGAATATTTAGATGAGATAAATGGTAATAAGTTTCAGAAAAAGCAGCTTTCAATGTAGCAATATTACCCCCGTGGCCATTAATAAAAAAGTAACGAGTAAATCCAGCTTGCGTTAAACAAGTCAAATAATCAACAATGACTTGAATAAGGGTACTGGGCCGTAAACTCATACTTCCAGGAAAAGCGGTGTGATGCAAAGCCATACCCACATTAATTGTCGGTCCAATGATGGTTTGAGTTTGTTCTCCAACCCCTTTGGCGATCGCTTCGGCACAAATAGCGTCGGTTCCAATCAAACCGGTTGGTCCGTGTTGTTCGGTTGAACCAATGGGAATAATGATCCCTGTTTGGGTTTGTAAATAGTCTTCGACTTCTGGCCAGGTCATTAAATGTAGCAACATAGAGATTCAATGGTATAACAATGATGAGGATATTTTCTATCCTAACGGTTTCGTTTTGTTGTCTATACTGACATAGAATCAAAAATCAGAGTAATTATGTTGTCTTTTGATACGACTCAAACTCCCCCTAACTCCTCTGTTGTCAATACTCACCGCATCCTGGTGGTAGAAGATGAGGATGTTATTCGCGATATGATTGTTCTGGCTTTAGAAGATGAAGGGTATGACATCACTGCTGTCAGTGATGGACGAACGGCCTTAAATTTCTTACAACAAGAAGATAATAATCCCAAAACAACGGAGATAGAATTTGATCTGTTAATTTTGGATTTAATGTTACCCCAAGTTAACGGTTTAGATATCTGTCGTTTGTTGCGCTATCAAGGTAATATCATTCCCATTTTAATCCTCAGTGCCAAAGCCAGTGAAACAGACCGAGTATTAGGCTTAGAAGTGGGGGCTGATGATTATTTAACCAAACCTTTTAGTATGCGAGAATTAGTCGCCCGTTGTCGGGCGTTGATTCGTCGTCAAAACTTAACCAATTCTTCTTCGAGTTCCGTTAAACAGTTCCGTGACATTACCCTCTATACCCAAGAATGTCGCGTCACAGTAGGGGAAGACGAAATTAACCTGTCTCCAAAAGAATATCGCTTGTTAGAACTGTTTATAAGTTATCCTCGTCGAGTTTGGTCCCGGGAACAATTGATTGAACAAATTTGGGGGCCTGATTTTTTAGGGGATACCAAAACCGTTGATGTTCATATTCGTTGGTTACGGGAAAAATTAGAAAAAGATCCCAGCCAACCCGAATATTTAATTACGGTTCGCGGATTTGGTTATCGGTTCGGTTAATTAATTATCGCTCTGAGAGAATAGCTTCCATTTCCTCAAATTCTGCGAGGCTTTTTTCGGCTGCTTCTTGATCTAAAATACTCAGGGCAAATCCTACATGGACAATGACATAATCATCAATTTTTACTTCAGGAACATAGGCAAAACTCACCTCTTTCATTACTCCCCCAAAACTGACTTTTCCCTTTTTTAACAAGGGTTCATCTCCGCTAATACTTACCACTTTTCCGGGAACGGCTAAACACATAACTCATTAAACCTCAATGGATCTATCTAGTTTCTGTCTTCATTTTCGTGAAGACTTGAAGACACTCCTTAACCCTAGATATATTAGTCCTGAGGGTGAGGATTGACCCTACTATGATAATTGATCTTATTAGAGGTGATCTGTATACTTTACTAAGTTTTTGGCTTTACTGTCATCCGACAGTAGCTTCAACATTAATGATTATGGAAAATAAAAAAAATATAAACCTGGGAACTATTTACCCTTAATTATTGTCTGCTGCTTTCGTTAGCTTAAATTTTATCCATTGACATATCAAAGTTCCTATTGTTATAGTCTTGGGAATAAGAAAATTGCTCAATTGTGGTGTGTGGGAAGTTTAGAAAATGAAATTATCTGTGGTTATTCCCTGTTTTAATGAAATTGGGACGATTGGTCAAGTTATTGAAGCAGTTAAAGCGTCTCCTGTGAAAAATTGTGAGATTATTATAGTAGATGATTGTTCAACGGATGGAACCAGAGAACTCCTACAATCTAAACTAGAACATTTAGTTGATCAAGTCATTTATCATCACAAAAATAAGGGAAAAGGGGCTGCTTTAAGAACGGGTTTTGCAGCAGTGACGGGAGATATTGTTATTGTTCAAGATGCTGATTTAGAATACGATCCCCAAGAGTATCCGTTGATGATAGAACCTATCGTCAAAGGTAAAGCGGATGTGGTTTTTGGTTCTCGTTTTCAAGGAAGTCGTCCCCATCGAGTGGTTTATTATTGGCATATGGTGGGTAATAAATTTTTGACCACTTTATCTAATATGTTGACTAATATTAATTTAACGGATATGGAAACCTGTTATAAAGCCTTTAAACGAGACATTATCCAAGCCATTAAAATAAAAGAAAGTCGCTTTGGGTTTGAACCAGAAATTACCGCCAAAGTAGCAAAAATGGGGTGTCGTATTTACGAAGTGGGGATTTCTTATTACGGTAGAACTTATAAAGAAGGGAAAAAAATCGGATGGAAAGATGGATTTCAAGCGATTTATTGTATTTTAAAATATAATTTATTTGGCTAATATTACTAGATTAAACACTTAATATAGAGGTAAAATAATAGAAATGCTTCTGAGGGATTAAAAATGGTGACAACACCGCAGATCCAACCGATAAGTTTTGAGGAGTTTTTAGAATGGTATCCAGACAATGAGCAAAGCTATGAATTAATTGAAGGTGTAATTGTTGAGATGTTTCCGACGGGTTCTCATGAAGATATTAGTGGTTTTTTGATTGCCGAATTAAACCTAGAAATTCGTAAACAAAAACTGCCCTATTCTATTCCTAAAAACTGTCTGCTTAAACCCCTTGCCCCTCGTTCTGGATATTTACCCGATGTAGCAGTTATTAACCGAAAATACATTAAAGAGGAACCTCTTTGGGAAAAATCATCGGTGATTCAAAATGGTCAAACAGTTCCTTTAGTAATTGAAGTGGTTAGTACCAACTGGCGAGATGATTATGGACATAAATTTGTTGAGTATGAAGCTATGGGAATTGTTGAATATTGGATTGTTGATTATCGCGCTTTAGGGGCAGTTCGTTATATTGGTAAACCCAAGCAACCCACGATTACGATTTGTCAGTTAATTGAAAGGGAATATCAGATGGAAAAATATGTTAAAGGCGATCGCTTAAAATCGATCATTTTTCCTGAACTAAAATTGACCCCTGATATGATTTTTCAAGCAACAGATTCATGAAGTTTGTAGGGTGGGCAAATAAGAGATGTATCTAAACTATCCGTAAAATAGATAACTTTGCCCACCTTACCGTGAAATTTTGTTCATTATGGTTAAAAATATCAGTTTTTTTTGATAAATTAGAAGAGGGTTAAAACAAAAGGAGAAACAAAATTGCTCACGTTGGGTGTTAATATTGACCACGTTGCCACCATTCGCCAGGCCAGACGAACGGTAGAACCCGATCCTGTTGCGGCGGCGGTACTGGCAGAATTAGGGGGCGCAAACGGTATTACAGCGCATTTGAGAGAAGATCGTCGTCATATGCAAGATCGAGATATCCGCTTACTCAGAGAAACCGTTCGCACCCATCTTAACCTCGAAATGGCTGCTACTGAGGAAATGGTAGCGATCGCTCTTGATGTTAAACCAGACTACGTTACCCTCGTACCAGAGAAACGGGAAGAAGTCACCACAGAAGGGGGCTTAGATATCGCTGGAAGCCTCGAAAAACTCAAAAATGTTGTGGCTCGTCTCCAAAGTGCAAACATTCCTGTAAGCCTCTTTATCGACGCAGACGAGGCACAAATTAAAGCCTCTGCTGAGACTCAAGCCCAGTTTATCGAACTGCATACGGGAAAATACGCCGATGCACCTAATGCAGAAATTCGTCAAAAAGAATTAGAAGCCTTAAAAATAGGCTGTGAGCAAGCATTAAGCTTAGGTTTACGGGTTAATGCCGGTCATGGATTAACCTATATTAATGTTTATCCTGTGGCTTGTTTACCGGGGATGGAAGAACTCAATATCGGTCATACTATTGTGAGTCGCGCCGTGTTAGTAGGGATGGAACGGGCGGTTAGAGAGATGAAACTCGCTATGAGAGGGGAATTGTAACCTTTTGTCTCATCATGTTAAGAAATGTAACAGAAGCCTCAAAAATCGACGGAAGGGCAAAGGGCAAAAGCGGTGAGACCCCGCGCCGTCTTACGGCGCAAGGGAACGCTCACCAAGACAGGGCAAAAGGGCAGAGGGCTAAGAAGTCCTGGGGGATGAACGCACAACTCGAAAACCGACAGGATTGAGGTGGTCGCGCGGAGCGTAGGAGTCACGGTAGGCGCAACGGCAGCCAACAGGATTGAGGTACCAAGAACCGCCGCGTAGTATTTTTGTAGTATCATCGTCATTAGAAATCCAGGCACTACCGTCCTTGGGTGAACCTTCATAGTTGCTATGCCAATCATCAGCACACCATTCCCAGACATTGCCGTGGAGATCATATAAGCCAAAAGCATTGGGAGGAAACTGTCCCACAGGGGTTGTTTCGTGTCTGTATTGACCTTTGGGTTCTGAGGCAAACACATAGTTGCCATTATAATTAGCGAAGTCTGTGGTTATGGTTTCTCCAAAGTAGAAAGGGGTGGTTGTTCCTGCTCGACAGGCATATTCCCATTGGGCTTCTGATGGCAGCTTGTATTCTTTCCCTGTTAGCTTTGACAGTCGCTTACAGAACTCGATACACTCATGCCAATTAATATTAGTTACTGGACGCTCATCTCCTTTGAAAGAGGAGGGGTCTGGGTTGAGGTCAATATCGATTTTATCTAAACTAGCGATCGCCCGCCATTGTTTTTGGGTTATGGGATATTTGCCCATGACAAAGGGTGAGACACTAACTTGATGAATGGGTCTTTCTCTTGTGAAATATTCCACATTAAATTTTTTGACTAATCGTTCAATTTCCTTATCATCTGTTCCCATCATGAAAGTACCACCTGGGATTTCTACCATTTCTAAGGTGACATCATTGCCTAAATCTTCGGCTATATATTGCGCCGTACCGGTTTCACGCTTGATTTCTTCTCCTTTGTCATTAACGGTTACAAATTGAAACTCAAATTCTGACTCTCCTTTTTTTTCTGTCTTGGCACTGGGAAGAGGCTTTAATTGTACTTGGACTATCTTAGCTAACCCAATTATTCCAATTCCTGTCCCTGTCCAACCCATTCCTTTTAAGATTTGTCTTCGAGTTACCCTGATATGGGGTAATTGAGGCCATGTTATTTCTGGCCAATTTATTATTGACCTCCTATTTGTTTGATTGTTTGATGGTCTCTTGTTTGTTGTGCTTTTTGATTTCTTGATTTCGTCTGATGATGGGATAACCGTTGATGATTTACTAATTGGTGTTGGGGTGTTTATTGATGAGGATTGCTCTTTAGTAGATTTACTCCAAATCCTTCTTAAAGCCTTTAACGCTTCTTCACTATCAAATTTTACTAAGCGAGTCCACAGCATTTCTGCTAGGATTAAATCGCCTTCTATTTCCGCTTTCAAAGCATCTTCTCTCAATAGAGATAAATCCGCTTGATTAGGTTGAATATAATTCGGTAAAAGAACTAAATGGTACTTAGTTTCTGGTTCCACCGCAGCATAGGGAATCTGTGTTTTTTTATGATATTCCCAAGTTAGTTCTTTGACCCTATTTCTTAACCGATTGCATAACCGTTCTAACGTCGCACAATTGCCTTCTCCTTGTAATCGTAATGATTCTAATAAAGCAAACGTAAAGGCTCCATGTTTTAAAGCTGTTATTTCATAGGATAATTCATTCGGTTGACAAGAAGCAATCTTAATAATTCCTTGTTCTTTTTCTAATTCAATACTTGCCCCTTTTGCTGTATCTCTACAAGCATCCAGTAACATGATAATATTTCCTGCACCTGAAGTTAGCAGATGATTCGTTATCTCTTTAATCGGTATAGCTGTCCGCTCAATATAGTCTGCATCTGAATTACTATCGGATAATAAAATATAGTCTTCTCCTCTATATCTCCAGCCATGACCACTAAAAAAAAACCAAAGATTATCCTCGACGGTTAACGGTTTTTTCTTTTTATTAAATCGTTTTCCTAACCAATAAGAAATTTTTGTATAAGTGGGTTGAGAGGGAAAATCCCTACTCATATCTGTAATGGGTGGAGAATCATCAGTAAACAGATAAATTTTGTCAAACTTGGCTTCTGAAAAAAACCCTTTCATTTTTTCAGCATCATTCACCCCACATTCCAGTGGCCTATTATAATCATAATGATTAATGCCGATACAAATTGCCCAGTTTTTAGCCATCTTTCTTGGTGAATTTTAGCTTAATTGCTCCTTTTGCTCCTGCTTCTCCTCCTGTTCCTAATATTCCTATTTGTCCTTTTCCATTGATTTCAATAGAACATTCTAACTCTGATAATTCTATGCCATCAGCCGTATTTTTGGCTTGGGTAAAGGCTTCTTTAATCACTTCTAAAAATTCTCCCACATTGCGTTTTAAGGTACTAGCACTCACAAAACCATTATCATTTCTTTCTCCTCCCTCTTCATAGTCAGCACCCCATTCTGATGTTCCTTTTGTATCATCTGTTTCTCGAATAATCCAAATTCCTTTTTCTTCTGACATCATGACCCCCTGCACATTCCTTTGACTTGAGTTTCGAGATAAGTATAACCGAGATATTTTGCCACTGCGCTTACCACCACTTCGGTTTTTGATATCCCAGTTTCCTCAACATAACTGTTGAGTTCTGCTAAAAGTGGAGAAGGCACTCTCACCGCAATTTGAGACTTAATCATAGTCTCAATATAGCAATTAGTAATGATATATGAGAACTGCTCAGGACATAATATTATTATGTCCCTACAAGGGTGATTTGTAGGGGTTTAACACTGTTAAACCCTTTTTCACGACTGATTACTGATTGCTATAGAAGTGGAGAAAGAACTCTCACCGCAATTTGAGACTTAACCATAGAGAGAAATTTCCTTGATTTCCAGCACTTCGCGGATTGTTAAAGTACATCTAACACCTGCCTCCTGCCTCAAAAGGAATTATAAATTATTAATAAACCCTGACCTACAATGTCCCCTTAAGTCCAATAATGGTAATTGGGTAACTAGCAATTAATGATTCAGCAATGACAACCTACCATTACGTTTTAGCCAGTCAACGCTTTCTATTAGAAGAAGAACCGCTTGATGAAGTGTTGAGAGAAAGAGTCAGAAACTACGAAGAACAAAACAAAGAAATTGACTTTTGGTTAGTCAAACAACCGGCTTTTATTGAAGCTCCAGAGTTTGCTGAGATTAAAGCAAAATGTCCTCAACCTTGTGCTGCTATTATTTCTGAAAATTCTGAGTTTATTACTTGGTTGAAATTACGGTTAGAATACGTTGCTAAAGGAGAATTTGAAGCCCCTTCTTCTAGTATTCCTGATCCCATTGCTTCTTTAGAAACAGTTTCATCTTAATAAAAAATGTCAGAAAAGAAGGCCGAAAAAGTTGATTTTCTGAATATCTAAAAGGGCGAACCACCGTTCGCCCCTACTATTAACTATCGGGGGTGACTTCAACGGTTTTCACCTGTCCTAGTTCTCCAATAACTTCTGCGGGTTTATTATTAACGGATAACTTCACGGCCCCTGCATTACCAGCACGAATGGTTAAGGTTTCTTGAGCATCCCAACTTTGTTGCTCTCCTTCTTTTAAAATGCCTTCATATTCGACTTTACCATCAACCTTTACCTGTAACCAGGAGTCTCCTTCTAGTTGCAATGCAGCCTTAATAGCTTTTTCTGTAGCAGGTTCACTGGTAGTGTTATTTGCCGTTGCAGTGGAAGTGGGTGGGGTTATCTCAGTCGTCTGGGATGTACTGGGGGTTGTTTCGGGGGTTTCTTGAGGAGGCTCTAGAATAGGAGAGGGTTCCTCAGAGGAAATAATGGTTTCGGGTTGAGGAATGTTATTAGAATTTTCAGACGTTTGGGTGGTTTGTTCGGTTTGAGTTGCTTGGGACGTTGCTTCGGTTTCAGTTGCAGTTGAACTCGGTGGAGTTGTTTGAGACGTTGTTTCTGGTTCAGTGGGTGTAGAACTCGGTTGAGTGGGTTTAGACGTTGGTTTCGGTTTGCTTACATTGGGACTCGGTTGAGTGGGTGGGGTGAATGTGGCAACGTTTTCAGTTGTTTGAGTTTGTGCCGTTTGTTCGGTAGCGGGGGGACGGGAAAACAGATAAAATAACCCAGCGATTGCTCCGCCTAAAACCACTAAATAAATCCAGTATAATTGCAGTTGTTTGACCCAAGAGTTTCCAGAGGGTTCGGCTGTCTCTTCGGAAGGATGCACTAGGGTACGAGGCTTAGATTTAACAGCCACCGACTTATGATTATTGTCATTAACTAAGGTAGCAGGAACCTCTTGCCCGATGTTAGATTCTTGCGTGGGAGATGCCACTAAGTTAGGGGAAATGGTCGGTTTTTCTGCCTCAGAAGCAGTAATTTTATGGGATAAGGTGTATCCGTCAACCCCTAATGCTTCCCCGTAACGACGAATAAACCCTTGTACATAAATTAATTCGGGTAACTGCTCAATATCAGCACTTTCTAGGGCTTTGAGCATGGGTAAACGGATAAACGTCATTGATGCTATTTGTTCAATACTCAAATCCTGTTTAACTCGTTGTTCCTTGAGATAGGTGGCAATCTTTTTAATTTGTTCAGCTTGCGTAGAACTATATTTGCTCATTGGTATGGTTATGGTTAATAGGATTTTAAAAAAAGTGACGCATAATTGTGGAAAGTAGATTCCATATCAGGGAATAGTAACATTTGTTACGCTTACAATTTAGCAGAATTTGAGACGGTAGGGTGGTTAACGAAGTCAGAAGTCAGAAGTCAGAAATCAGAAGTTCCTTAAGGAAATTCCGACTCTAACGAACAGGAGTTGTTTTTGAAACAAAGATTTATAATTTAATGCCCAAAACCTGAGTATATGCACCTCTTGCTTGGGTTACGCCGATGGTTCTTTGAGACGCTTCAATCATGGGACGACGTAAACTAACCACAATAAACTGTGCTTGTTGTGCTTGTTGTTGAATCATTTTTGAAAGTCTTTCTACATTGGCCCCGTCTAAAAACATATCCACTTCATCAAAGGCGTAAAAAGGAGAAGGACGGTATCTTTGCAGGGCAAATATAAAGCTTAAAGCAGTTAATGATTTTTCTCCCCCTGACATAGAACTTAACCGTTGTACGGGCTTTCCTTTGGGGTGTGCGACAAGATTTAATCCCCCTTGAAAGGGGTCTTCTTCGTTTTCTAATTGTAAATAACCGTCCCCTTGGGAAAGGGTCGCAAAAATGCTTTGGAAGTTCTCGTTAACCGCATCAAAGGATTCTTTAAATGACCGAAATCTTAGGGTAGTAAAGTTTTCTATCCTTAATAATAATTCGGTTCTTTCCCCTTGAATGGTGGTTAATTTTTCGGTAAGTTCGTTTAATCTTTCTTGGGTCTTTTGATGTTCTTCTAAAGCTAACATATTAACGGGTTCCATCGCTTCTAGGCGTTTTTGTCCGTTACGAATGTCTTTTTGCAGTTGTTCAATATGAGGGGTTAAGTCTGTGGTATTTTCATCAATTTCTGAGAGTAAGGGGACTTCGGGTAAGGGGTCAGGTAATTCATTTTGTTGGCTTTCTTGTTCTTCTTTTAAACTCATTAAATTCTCTTTTCTTTCTTGTTGTGTAGTTTGTAATTTTTCTAAATTCCAGATTTTTTGTTGATGATTTTTCTTGATGGTTGTTAATTGTTCTTCTAGTTGATCTCTTTCTTTTTTGGTTTCCCCCAATTTTTGGGTTAATTCTTCTAAAAGAATTTCTAAGTTACTAATTTTATTGTTAATGGTTTCTAGTTGTTGTTTGATGTCAATTTTTTCACTATCTAACTTGACAATTTGTTCTTTTTGTGTTTCTATTTTCTCATTATTTTCTTTTATTTTTTCTTCTAAAGAGGAGACTTGACGCTTAATTTCTTCTAGTTTATTTTCTCCTTGGCGTAGTTCTTTTTCCCTTTCTTGTAGTTGGCTTTCTTGACTTTTAATTAAGGTTTGAATTTCTTGCCATTCGCTGTGGGTATGAGATTCTTCTAACTTTCTTAGTCTTTCTTGTTTCTGTTGTAATTCTGTGGTTAAAGGGGGAATTTCAGCAGCCAGAATTTTTAATTGACTGTCTAAGGTTTCTGCTTCTTGTTTATGACGAGATAACTGTAAGCTTAACTTTTGTTGTTGTCCTTGCAGTCGTTGGATTTCTTTTTCTAACTGTTGACGTTTTAATTGTTGTTCTCGTCCGCTTTGTCTGACTTCAGTTAACTCCTGGGATAGTTGTTTAATTTGCTCAGATTTTTGCTGTAATTTTTCCTGATTACGGGAGAGTAACTCTTCTAAATCAGTTAATCTTTGTTTTAAGGATTTAATTTCGTGGGACTCTCCTTGAATTAAAGTTCCAAAGCGAATAGACGAACGTTTAGGACGACTTCCTCCTGTCATAGCACCACTGGTTTCTAATAAGTCTCCATCTAGGGTAACAATGCGCTGTTTTCCTAAGTGATGTCTAGCATCATTTAGGGTTTCAAAGACAACAGTATTACCAAAAACATAAGAAAATATTTTTTCATGTTCAGGGCGACAAAGCACTAAATTAACAGCTAAGTCAATAAATCCTTGTGCATAACTTAAACTATTACTGTTTTGTCCACGATAGGGTCTTATTTTTGTTAACGGTAAAAAGGTTGCTCGTCCTGCTTTTGCTTGTTTTAAGAGCTTAATTCCTGCAGCAGCAATGGTATCATCTTCAACGACTACATGACCTAACCGTGATCCGGCGGCAATTTCTAGGGCTAATTGATACATGGGTTGCACCTGTCCTAACTGCGCCACTAACCCACAAACTCCAGGTAAATCAGAACTTAAAATTAGTTGAGTCGCATAGGTTCCTTGGGCTTCTTGTTGTGCTTGTTGAGAAGCTTCTAAACGATCAAGTTGTCTTTGTTTTTCTCGGTACTCTTTATCGAGACGGGTTTGAGTTTCTTCGAGAATACTTTTATCTTGTTCTGCGGTAGCTAATTGTTGGGCAAGTTGTTGTATTTTTTCTTCATGGGGAATGGATAATTGTTTAAATTCTTGCTGTTGATTGTTTAATTCTGCATCAATAGTTTCTAATTGTTCTGTTTCATCATTAATACTATTTTGTAACTGTTGATATCGTTCTGTTAACTGTGCCTGTTGGGTTAGTTGCGGGTTTAAGCTATCTTGTAACGTAGAAATTTGACGGCTTAATTTTGCTTGTTCTTGTACCCAAGCATCAGACGCTTCTGCTATTGCTGCTGCTTGTTTTCTCACCATTTCTAGGGTGTGAGAGGTACGATCTCTTTGTTCTTTTAAAAGGGGTAAAGTGTCTTGTTGTAAACTTTTCTGCTCTTCAGTGAGTTGAGATAGGGTTTGTTGTTGTTGAGTAATAACTGTCTCAGTTTCTTTGATTTCTTTTTCTGTTTGTATAATTAAATTGTGGACTTCTTGTTGTTTTTGTTGTCGTTGGTTACGTTGTGCTTTTTGGGTGGCAAGTTGAGACGCAACGGTTAACTGTTCATCTTCTCCTAATGCTTTAACTTGACGGTTTAACTCTTCAAGTTTGACCGTATTTTCTCTTATTTTTGTAGCCAGTTCATTGATAGCTTGATTTAGTTTTTGTTCTTCCTGTTCCCCTGTGGTTATTTGAGTTTTCAGACGGGATATTTTTTGTTGTAATAATTTCCAACTTAAAACGGTTTCCCATCCTTGTTTTTCATGAATTTGTTGTTTCAATTTTTGATATTTTTCTGCCTTAATTCTATCAGCAGCCAATCGTTCCAACGACCGTTTCAACTCGTTTTCAATAATCTGACACCGTTCTTCTCTTTCTCTAACTTCTTCTAGAGTTTCTTTAGTTTTTTCTATTTTGCGATCAAATTCTGCGACACCAGCTAATTCGTCAATAATATTTCTTCTTTCCTTTCCATTCATACTAATAATGCGGGTTACATCCCCTTGCAATACCACATTATAGCCCTCAGGATAAATCCTTAAACGGTTCAACTGTTCATGGAGTTGACTCACATTACAAGGTTGATCATTGATATAATAAGTCGACGAATAACTCCCCCCTTTGGTTACTCTTAACCGTCGAGTTACTGTCCATTCACTGCTGGTAATTAAACCATTTTCTATGTTTATTTCTTCGACATGATTCCCATTCCCATTATTATTACTTTCTTCGGTTAATGCTATCTTAGTAACGGGAGGATTATCTCGACTAAATTCTTCTAAGTTATGCAAATCAGAAACATCAAAAGTAACAGAAACATAAGCCTCCTGAGTCTTCCGATTACTGCTATGATTATGGTTAATTAAATCCGGTAACCGTTCGGCCCGCATTCCTTTAGACGTAGCCAACCCCAAGCAAAATAACAAAGCATCGAGTATATTAGATTTACCGGACCCATTGGGACCAGACACCACCGTAAACCCAGGTAAAAAAGGAATGGCAGTCGTACCACCAAACGATTTAAAATGAGATAATTCGATGCGCTTAACATGAACCATAGGCGCGGTAGGATCTAAGGAAAAGCAATAAAAGACCTGATCTATCTAGTTTAACAATTTACGACCCTTTTAGGGGTACAAAAGTTTCAAAAGCAGTTATTAAAGTACATCTAACACCTGCTTTCTGCCTCCTGCCTTCTGCCTTCTGCCTCAACTCACATCTTGCACCACACTAAGCCGAAAACTGCTGTAGTTGGTAGTTCACCGATCGCTGGTTCCCCCCTGCCAACGAGTCAAAGGGACACAATCAATGTCCAATTGATCTAACGTACGAGCTACCACAAAATCCACTAAATCTTCTATGGTTTGGGGTTGATGATACCAAGCTGGAATAGCAGGGACAATTCTCACCCCGGCTTCTGCTAAAGCGGTTAAGTTTCGCAGATGAATCAAACTAAAGGGGGTTTCACGGGGAACCACTACTAAAGAACGACCTTCCTTTATTTGGACATCGGCCGCCCTTTCTAGAAGGTCAGAACTTAATCCATTGGCTAATTTGGCCACGGTACTCATACTACAGGGCATGATCACCATGCCCAACGTACGAAAGGAGCCACTGGCAATGGTTGCTCCTACATCCCCCCAACGATGGCAGCGTAACTGTCCCTCAGTGGCCACGCCTGCTTGTTCTCGCCAAAACTTCTCTTGTAACTCGGGTTCTGCCGGCATCTTCACATTTTGTTCCGCTTGCCACACCATAGAGGTTGCCCTCGAAGCCACTACATTAACATCGTAGTCGGCTTCCAAGAGAAACTTTAAGGCACGAACCGCATAAATTAAGCCAGATGCACCACTGATGCCCAAAATTAATGGTTTACTCACTAAATTAGCCCTTCTAGTTCAAGATCCTCGATCATTTGCATTCCTCTGGGATCACCCAACCGCAATAAGGCACTTTTGGCATCCTCTTTGACGCTATAATCTTCGTCTTCGACCAATGCCTCAATTAAGGCATCAATAGCGGTGGCATACACCACGTTGGAGGGCAGTTCTCGACAGAGTTGACCAATAGCCCAAGCACAGTTTCCTCGCACCGCAGCCACCGCGTCCCGTCTTAATCCTTCAATCAGGGGAGCCATAGCCGCGATCGCATCTTCGTATTCTTGTTTGGCAATTTGAGCTAAACTGCTGGCCGCCCACAACCGCACCGCAGAAATATCGGTTCTCAGGGCATGGATCAAGGGTTGAACACTGGCGCGATCGCCCCCATTCCCTAACGCCCACACAATCCCTTTGCGAACGTATCCGTTCCAATCTCGCCCCAATAGGTCAATTAACGCCGTTACCGCTTCAGGACTGGTATTTCTTCCCAAAGCATAGGCTGCGCTAACCCGTACTAAGGGGCAAATGTCCTCTAACAGTCGGATTAGTAGGGGAATCGCTCTCGGGTCTTGTAGCTCACAAAATGCCCTCGCTGCCAGCATTCTCTGTGATGGGTCTTCATCACTCAATCTGGGCAGCATTTCTTCTGGATCGGGACTAGGAACGTTGGCATCTACGGCTTCTAGGCGATCCAATGGGTCATCAAATTGGTCTACACTCTCAATTACACTGAGGTCGTCGTCACTTTGCATAGTTGTTAGAATAGCCTATTCGTGACATACCCACAAACTCCGCTACGCTTCGTTTGGGGCTTCCTCTTTCAATGGCCGAAGCCTCTACAAGACAATCTTGCTTTGGTCTTACTCAGCCTCCGCAGGTTTTACTCACAAAAGTGGTACTAACTGGCGTACAGTCAAAACTGTACCGAGGCAGACTCCCTGTGTCCCAAGGAGTGTAATTTTTTTTCGACAAATCACTGTTTGGGCTTACGCTATTGCTGCCGACTTTTTATTCTTCAGCGATTTCTTTTCCCGATCTGACAATGTTTCTGCGCCGAAAGTGTACTACTTTGCTTTGATGTTAGGCTGTCTGTAAGTCCAAAGTTCGGGTAGGTCGCAACCACAAACCAGTATATCGCAAAAATAGTGTCTTGGCTATCTTGCCGACGGCTCTATCTTTTTTCCGCGAGAGGACTCCCGCTACACATTTATTCTGTTTTCGATGAGACAATATTTTTGATCCATAATATTCATTTGCAGATAACTTAAACTTATATTTTTTTTGTTTATGATTTAATTTATTCAACAATGCTTGCTTTTTTTGACTTCTTCATAAACAACTTATTTTTCCTCATTTTCCAGAAATTTGCCAAGATTTGCACTTTTGCCATTTTTATGATATTCTTTTTTTCAGGTAGGTTGTGGGCTTAGTCTATCTAATTAACGAGTAAATAGGGCTGTATTAGGCATTCTTTCGTTAACCCCTAAAAGTATTATTAAAAATTTTAACGTGAGCTTGCATTTAAACAAATAATGTGCATCAAGGAATAGAGTGAACTACTGGTACAATGGTCAACTATTTGAACAAGAAACAATTTCTCTCTCTATTGATAATCCAGGTTTGAAATATGGGGCGACAGTCTTTACGACCCTGCGCCTCTATCAACAATCTTTAGAACACCCTCTGACTCAATGGGATGCTCATTGTCGTCGTCTGAAAAAGAGCTTAGAAGCGTTTGACTGGTGTTTACCCAATTGGGAAAACATCTATCAAGGAGCTAACTATTTAAGAGAAACTTACCCAGTCTTAAGAATTACTATTTTTCCCGATGGCAAAGAATGGATTACCGGACGTTTTTTACCCAAAAATTTAACTCAATTTCAACAGCAAGGGATCAAAGGATGGTTAGCCTCTGATGCTCTGTTTCAACGTAGTTTAAACTCTCATAAAACAGGTAATTATTTAGGAGCTTATTTAGCCTTACAAAAAGCTAAAAGTCTTGGTTTTCAAGAGGCTATTTTGCTCAACTCACAAGGTCATTGGTTGGAAACCAGTACCGGCAATCTTTGGGGGTGGAAACAAGGAAAATGGTACACCCCTGCTTTAAACGGTGAAATTTTACCCGGTATTGGACGATGGCAATTAATGAACTGGTTACATCAACACAATATCAAAATCGAAGAAAATCAATGGACGCTTTCCTGGATTAAATCCTTAGAAATCGTTGCTTATAGCAACAGTGTCGTAGAAGTCATTCCCTTTTCTTCTATTGATTGTCAGGGAGAATTATTGACCCTGGATGTGTCTAACGAACCATTACAACTGTTGTCTCAATATTATTCTTCAACCTGAGAAGAAGAAGAGCGAAAAATCCACCAACCGGCAAAACAAAGGGTACAATTGCCCATAACAGTTAAAGAAGCTTGTAACGTCACTAACCAATCTAAAGACGGGGCATTGTCAAAAAAATGCCACGTACAAGCACACATGGCACTCACTAACGCCGGTAACATTCCCCAAGACAGCGATCGCCAGTATAATTTATCGGTCACTTGGGCATAGGTCCAGACCAATACAATTGCGGCTGTCCACTCAATCACACTAGACACATGAACCATCCAAGTTGGAATTGAAAGTGCATTCATAATAAACTCAATTAATTTGCTGAAGATGCATTGGGGTATTACAATTCAAAAGCACAGAGCGATCGCTTACGAACAGTTCTTCCACAGGATTAAGTTCCAGCCATTGCTGAAACGATCGTCCTCCTCCATATATAAAGCTCTCTAAAGCAGTTAAACACGAAGAACGATAAAACCCACATAAGGGTTCCCAACCTTTGGCATGACGGGGTAAATAAGCCATCACGTCATCGGAAAGCTGATCTAAGGTTTTTAACCATTCTTCTAGCACCAAAGGTGTTAAATTGGGTAAATCACAGGCTAATAATAACACCCAGTCTGTCGAAACATGGTCTAAAGCTTGAGCAAATGCTACCAATGGCCCTCGAGTTTTTCCAGAAGGACAAATTTCTCGCAATAACTGACAGTGGACAGGAACAATGGTTTGATAACGTTCTATCCAAGGGGTAATAATATAAACAGAGTCAGCGTATGCCTCTATAAAAGTAGCCGTACGTTGTAATAAAGGAACCCCTTGAATCTCAATCAGTGCTTTATCTGTACCCATACGGGAACTATATCCCCCGGCGAGGATAATGGCACTGAGATCAAGTGTAAAAGTTCTTTTCATCACAAACTATAGGCCAAGGCCATGAATCATCCCAATCATGATCCGTTTCAAGAACAAAAACTAGAAAAGTTACAACAAATAACTCGTCTCATCCCTGTTGTTGGTTGGATTCCTGCACTTTGGACAGTGTACCATCATCAGGGTAGTCGTCAAGTATTATCGGCCAGTCGCTTTTCTATCAAACTAACCGTTATTTGGGCAATTGCTTATAGCTTACTCTGGTTAAGCTCTCTGCAAACATCTGAAACGCTTACGTTACGGTTACTATATCTCAACGGCTTGCTCACGTCAGGTTACATTTTAGTTTGTTTAGGGTTCATGTTTCGAGTATGGCAAAGAAAAAACTAAAATCGTCTGAGTCTTAATTGATGCTGGTTTGCATATGGAATATAGATTGACCTCCCAACACCCCTTGTCCCTCTTCGTCGTCTGCCTAGGATATGAGAGAAGCTTGACATGAGATGGAGAGCGTCTGATCTTAAGACACTAGAAGAGTTCGTTTTTCATCAAATCTCGAATTAGATTATCTCTAGCCATAATTTGCTGCATAGTATCAATCAAATAATCGATGACTTGATCCCTTTCTAAGTCTTGGAATTCTTGTTGCAAGCATTGGAGTTGGAATTGCTGCTCTAAAGATAATTCAAAGATATTTGCGTCCATAATGACCTCCATAAGTTAATTAAAAATTTAGCTAAGCATTTACGGGTTAAGATCCGCTTATTTACCCAAGTTGCGAACCACATTGGTTTTAATCATCAGTAATCGTGATGCCTGCATTAATAATTCTAATGCTTGCTCCCGACTCATTTGGCTCGCTGCGTCGCGAATCCGTTTCATTTCAAATTGTTGTTCTAAGGTTAAATTACAAGAGGTGTTTTCCATAATGACTCCTTATCGAGTTAGAGATAGGTGACTAAGAGGCTTGGTTAGGGGGTTAACTTTGTCACTTGCTCTTAATTATAAAGCAATGTAACAAAAAATTGACAGGATGTCTACCTTATGTATAAAAAATGGCGACTCATCTCTGGTGGGAAAAGTTCCCTGTTAGTTTTTAGAGTACCCAAACAGGTTGGATAACTATGCACATAACATCATTTTTAGCAAGTCTTTTAAAAAAAAGTTGCTCAAAGTGAACAATAGTGGTAATAATATACTCAAAGGATAACAACAGTGAGGCAGTCACATCCTAGCTTCTAGGGTAGAAAGCGTAGATAATGAATAACATTGATTCAAGGAATATAATCAACTCATGGAAAAAATATTATTTTTTTTTAGGGAATTATTTGACGAATCGTGTATACATTCTGTAATAATTTAAGAGGGCATTATCCGTTCAATCCATTTCTATCAGTCGAACGCCGAATAAGCCAAGTCTCAATGATTCAATTGCCTAATCTTAACATCGTTAAAAAGAAGCTGATTTTAATGGTACAAGCCAGTAACAGGCAAGTAAGTTTTGGTTATGACGTAGGAAGTCATGGTAAAGTTGTTTCTTGTTTCCTATGCACTGACAACCAAACATCATTTCCCAATGGGAAAGTCATCAAGTTTTTCTATCAACTCAATCACTGGAGGTATCTCTGACAATGCCTATTCGCTTATACGTAGGTAATTTACCCAAAGACAACTTGGAACGCCAAACCTTAGAAGAATTATTTGCCGATGGGGGCGAAATTGTCTCCATTAAGGTGATCAAAGAACGCAAGAGCGGTAAATGTCGCGGTTTTGCATTTGTTACCGTTCCTAATGATGAATTAGCTGACGCATTTATTGAAAAATACAATGGTCAGTCCTTCATGGACAACCCCCTCAAAATTGAGAAAGCATTACCCCGTAACAAAGGAAAAGAGGGTGAAGAGGGAAGCGCAGAAAGTAAACCAGCACCGACCAAGTCCAAAAAAGGTGGTGGGAAAAAACGCACTAATCGTTCATCTTCGTCCAGTGGTGGTTCTTCTAATGAAAGCTTTCAACCCGATCCTCGTTGGGCTGATCAATTAGCACAACTCAAAGAAATGTTGGCCGCGTCTTCTAACAATTAAGGAATGGAAACAAGATAAGGGATGGACTCGGTGGCCTGAGATAGTTGATTAAAGGCTAACTCATCCCCTATTCTTAATTGTCAAAAATGTATAAAATCATACCATTAATTATCTTAGGAGATCGTCTATGTCAGATCCGGTTGTGATTATGAAACAAGAAGTGGGTAAAGCGGCCGCTTCCCGCGTTAAATCAGATTCTATTGTGGGGTTAGGCACAGGCTCAACCACTGCCTACGCCATACAGTATATTGGTGAACGGTTACAATCGGGAGACTTAAAAAACATTGTTGGTGTGACGACCTCCTTTCAAGCGGAAGTCCTAGCCAGAAAGTATCATATCCCCTTAAGCACTCTAGATGTAGTTGATCGCATTGATATTGCCATCGATGGGGCTGATGAGGTTGATCCTCAAAAGAATTTGATTAAGGGAGGGGGTGCGGCACATACCCAAGAGAAAATTGTCGACAGTTTAGCAGAACAGTTTATTGTGGTGGTTGATGGGGGTAAACTGGTGGATAAGTTGGGTTCAACTTTCCTTTTGCCCGTTGAAGTGATTCCTAAAGCGGTTGTTCCGGTAATGCGTAAGTTGGAACAATTGGGGGGAAAACCGGAATTAAGAATGGGAGTCAAAAAAGCAGGTCCTGTAGTAACGGATCAAGGTAATTTGGTGATTGACGTTAAATATGATAGTATTGACGATCCTGCGACTCTAGAAAAGACCATCAATAACATTCCTGGCGTTTTGGAAAATGGTTTATTTGTTGGAGTCACTGATGTGGTGTTAGTAGGCGAAATTATCGATAATAAGCCCGTTGTCCGAGAACTTTAAACCCAACTAATATAACGATCAGTGAAAAAGAGGACAATCATGATTGTCCTCTTTTTTTTGTAGAGGTTAACGGCCGTTGACCCCTATAACGTGGGTTCGACGGAGGAAAAAAACCTCCGTAAAAATCTATTAGGACACTTTACTGTTGCTTTGTGCCTTTGTACTAAAATATATTGTCCTAACCAAAATGCGTAGTGCTATCTTTTTTATCAGGATCTACTTTGAGGCGATCGCGGTTAATCAGTCCCTGCTATGAGTGTAGGTTTTGCGATGATATCACTGACACTAACTGCGTCTTGCGATCGCCGAATTACTTAGGGACATTCATAATGTCCCTAAGTAAAATGAAACTTGTACAATCAGGATTCCAAAGGTGTTTGCTGAAAAATTACATAAAATTGCCCAAAAATGGGATAAAGACCCATCACTTGAATTTGAGATTAATTCAAAATCTCCCAAAGATGAATATGTTGCTAATTCAAGTGAACAGCAACTTGAAAATATAACAGAATCAAGTCAGCTAAAATTTGATTCTGTGATAAAAACAAGCCAAGACTTATCCCAAGCCGTAGATTTGGCTAAACACATTTTAAGACATAAAAAATCGGACTCACGAGGTACACCTAATATTTAACTCTTAACTCCTGACTCCTAAAGCCAGAAAACTCTGTACCTCACAAGTATGAGAACCGCTATAATTCTGCGATCTCCTTTTAATCCCATGTAAAACCGTCCTAACCATAATGCCTAGTGCTATCGTTTGCGATCGCTGAATTCACTGGCTACGAACATCTTGATATAAATAAAAATTAAACACATCAAATAAACCTCCAACCATGGCACAAGTTATGCCAATGGTTAACACGCCTTGCAAGGGATACCCTTCTCCAAAAGTAGACAGAAAGGATAAAATCAATTCTTGTCCCAGTTGACCTAATAAAGCAACCCCTGGAATATAACTGACGGTGAGTAAAGTCCCTAGAATTCCCCCTAGAAACAACACAGGGGTAACGAAACTGAGTAAGACGCTCAAGAAGAGGGAACGAAATAAATTAGACACAGTGGTCATCTCCCAATTAATACAGCTTAACTAATCTGAGAGTCGGATTAGTTGTACTTGCTATTCTTTTACAATAAGTTCTTTTTGTTTGTCTAGGGGCTAATGTCACAAAATCTTAAATCTTTATTAAAAAACTTGGTAAACGGCAATTAAATGATAAGTAAAATGGGCGACGTTACTACATTTCATCAAGTTGTTTGATTTTAATGTTAATTTATGTTAACTTTTATTGACTAACATGAAGAAAGCAAAGTGGGTAGCTGGCTGTCGAAACTTCCCGTGACCCAATCTACACCAGGAATAGTACAAATAACCAACAGAAAATCTTAAATTTTTAATAAAATTATCACAGTTTTGTCTTAATCCAGGAACTCTAGACTACAATCCTATCAACCTTTATATTTTTGTTTATATTATCTTTATGTTTTCCTCTCCGTCACAATGGTTGTCTTTCAAACTAGCATTAGGCTGTGGTAGTGGCTTAATCATGGGTGTTTATAGTCTAATTTTGGTTAATTTAATTAATCAAGACTATTTAACTAAAAATGATAAACTAACAGCCATTCAACACCAGCAAGAAAAAAATTGTCAATTTTCTACTGTTGAGTCCTCTCATCATTACTCAAAGTTAGGATTGAATCTTAATCCTTCTGCTGCAACCAGTAACCGTATTTCACCGAATAATTCTCTAAATTTACAAGACTGTATAAAAGGAGTGATTTCTCCTATCAACGCTAATAATAAACAACAAATAATTATTTCACCAACTACATTTCCTGAGTTGTGGAAAGCATCGGAAAATGCCAGTCAAGCTGTTGCTAAACCCTTTCCCTATATCCATGAAAGTGCTAAAGCAGCTAAGGTCCCTATCTTCATGTATCATGATATTCTGCCTAGAAAAGAAGTCTTTTTTGATGTTACTCCTGAAGAATTAGAAAGTCATTTTCAATACATTCAAGAACAGGGGTTAACCCCCATTAGTCTTGATTTATTATTAGAGCATTTACAAAAAGGAATTCCCTTACCCGATAAACCTATTTTACTCAGTTTTGACGACGGTTATGGGGGACATTATGACTATGTTTATCCTTTATTGAAAAAGTATAATTATCCTGCTGTTTTCTCAGTATATGTCAAGAAAATGGAAGGAAAAACAGCCCGTTCTAGTTTAACCTGGGAACAATTACAAGAATTAGCCAATGACCCCTTAATTACCATTGCTTCTCATACCATTAGTCATCCCAGAGATTTAAGGGAATTATCTGATGATGAGTTATTTCAAGAAGTAATGATGGCTAAAGAAATTTTTGAAAAAAGGTTAGGTATTCCCATTAAATATTTTACCTATCCCGAAGGAAAACACGATGCCAGGGTCAAACATTGGGCAATGGCTGCTGGTTATAAAATGGCTTTATCGATGTCTAATGAAGAAGAAATGTTTGTGGGAGAATCCCCTGATTTATTAAGTATTGGTCGCTTTGGTCAATCACAATTACAAGTAATTTCTCCTGAAGCGTGGGGCGGTTATCCTGGGGAACATTTAGACGGTGGATTTAATTTTACAGCCAATATTAGCAAAAGAGAGCATAACATAGACGGCATTGAACTAATTATTATTAATGGGGGTAAACCCAGTACCATTCATGCCGATAGTCGTTACCAAGTACCAGAAATTATCGCAGAAACTGAAGCAGTTGCTGCGGTTGATGGAGCATTTTTCTCCTTAAAATACCTAGACTCCAATGTAATGATTGGTCCAGTGATGAGTCAAGGAGGAGAATTTGTTCCAGGGAATGCTAGTGAAAATCCGAGATTGAATGGTCGTCCGTTGGTTGTAATGAGCGATAAATGGGTTAAATTTGTCCCGTTTGATGCAGAAATTCATAACAGTTGGTCAGGGGTTGCAGCAGAATCTGATGACGGTGAATTTATCACAGATGCGTTTGTGGGGGCCGCATGGTTAGTTAAAGATTCTTTGGCCCAACCGTATGAAAGTTTCGGTAATTTATTTGATTTTCATGTCCCTCGACATCGTGCCTTTTGGGGAATTCATCGTTCAGGACAACCGATGATTGGGGTATCCAAAAATCCAGTAGATTCCATACAATTAGGACAAATTTTACAGCAACTAGGGTTTCGAGAAGCGGTTATGTTAGATTCTGGGGCCAGTACCTCTTTAGCTTATGAAGGGGAGTCATTGGTGGGTTATATCCCCCGTCCCGTTCCCCATGTGGTGGTGTTATTACCGTCTGTTTCCTCGTTATTGGAAACCACAGAGTAACCTGCGAAATTAGGAGGATCTCAAATTATGGCTAGTGTATTCTATCAAGGGTTAGCCTTAGCAGAACATTCCGTTTTTTCTATACTCTCCATAATACGGAAAAGTAGAACTTAACTCGTAAAATTTTAAGAGACTGCTCCTAAAGAAATAATAACAATGAATTTTGTAGGGTGGGCAAGGTTTTCAAGGGTGAAGTTAGTTTAGATAAGTCTTTGACTTGCCCACCTTACCGTCTTAAGATTTTATTTATAAACAGTCTCTAAGGTGATTTTTAAACAATTTTAAGAATATCTATCGGAAATTAAAATGAAAACAAACAAATCTGATTTTCAACAAATTATTGATATCTTAACAAGCTACCTAGAGAATTTAAAACTAAAATATCAAGTCAAAAGTTTAGAATATGAAATTGAATAACGTAACTTTTTGAACAAAATTAAATCTTAAAAAAAATGTTGCCAACTATAACTCCAGATAAAATCGATCTTCCAGCAGGAACAATCTTAAAGTTTCCTGGTACTCTAGCTGATTATGAAGAACTTTTAGAGCAATTAGGCGATCGCTCAATTCCCCGTATTCGTTTCCGAGATAACCACATTATACTCATGAGTCCTTTACCCGAACACGGCAAAGAAATAGATGTCATATCGGATCTAATTAAAGCACTGTTGCACTATCAAGAAAAAGATTGGGATAGCTTTCACCCCGTAACGTTAAAGTATGGCAAAAAACCAGGATTAGAACCCGATGCTTGTTTTTATATCGAGAACTATCAAGCAATACTGGGAAAGCGTAAACTAGATATGAGTATCGATCCACCGCCAGATTTAGCCATAGAAATTGATGTTACGTCTTTTACTGACATCGAAGATTACATTACTTTAGCCATTCCTGAAGTCTGGATTTATAAAACGAATAAATTACACATCTATCATTTTACCGATAACCACTATATAGAAACTGATAACAGTTTGATTTTTCCTGATTTTCCTGTGAAAGAGATTGTTCCTCATTATGTTGATCGCGCTTGGCAAGTTGGTTCCTCGGTTGCTTTGAGAGAATTTAATCAAACTTTAGAGCTAAAATAAGAGAATGGCCACGCAAATTATGATCAACCAAAATGTTCATATTTGTGATTCAAACTTAGCTCTTTCTGCTCTTAGCTTGGCTCTAATTTCTTCTGTAGTTGGTTCTGGAGGTTTTGTCGTAATTTTAGCAATTAAGTCGTGATTTTCTTGTTCATAATATTGTTGTAGTTCTTCAGCTTCTTTAAGAACATTTTGATACTCTATTTCAACCTCAGCGCGATGATCATCAATATAGGATAGAGCAGAAATTAACTGTTCATCTGTAATACTAAGCATGGCACAGATAAACTTTGGTGGGTACTGCTCTGTTATATAATCCATCACATCGTATAATGTGATGCCTGTTCCTGCAATTGTTAATCCACGTTCTGTTCGGATGATTACTGATTGTTCATTAGATGTTAGAGTCATCTCATTTGTTTTATCATGTAAAATGGACTTTAATTCTAGCATCGTCAACCATTTAAGTAGTATTTAAACGGTTTTTTGAACCCCTGGAAAATGTCGATGTTTTGCGTAGAATCCTAATAAGATAGCCAGGATAATCACAACAGTTCCGATACCTAAATAACTAGGAACCCAAAATGACGTTTCAATGCGATTAATTTGACCCGGTTCTAGTTGCCAAGTTATCTGGGTATTATCGGGATTTGATTCACTATTAATGTTACTATTTTTAGCCAGATTTTTCACTCGCCAAGGGGCATTTAAAACAAACTCTAAGTCCACTAAAGAACCTGGACTAACAATAACATTGCCTTGGTTAGAAAGTACCCCCAAAGCCCTCAAATCAACGTCAATATTCAGTTTATTGCGCTCAAAAAATATCCAATTATTTTGTTTGATGGACATCTCCGCATTGAGTTGAACTAATTCAGGATTTTCTACTTTTAAACCAGAGGCAATTTTAGAATAATTGGGATTAAAAAAGTGGTTGAATTTATCAGTTAATTCCTTACCATTACTAAAAGGAATTCTGATGATAATTTCTTCATCAGAGACTTTTTTTGCTTTTCCTTGTAACGATTTGGCACGACTTTCTAAACTCTTTAACCATTGGGTTGCTTCCGTTTTACTCAAACTTGTTAACTGTTGGGCTAAGCGAATATGTTGTACGATTTCCCCGTGATGTTGTTCAGCGAAATTAATGCCCACATCATAACGAACACATCCAGTTAAGAATACTAATACACCGAGAATTAAAGGTAGAAATAACTGCTTAAATCGACCTACTTGACGGTTTTTGTTAGTCACGTTTGTTTGCTGATTCACGGTTAATTACTCTTAAAAAATTAACAATTAACTAATTGGTTAAACTATCAATATGATGGGGTTAGAATTGCTCAAACCCCAGGTTGATTTTACTCATTTTCCCAATCACCATTATTGGTAGAACTGCCTCCACTGACGGTGACCAAATCAATTTGTTGCCGATAATAATCGACACTTTTTACCTCAACTTCCACCTCATCTCCTAAACGATAAGCAATATGATTTTTTCGTCCCACTAAACAACCGTGACGAGAACGATATTCATACCAATCATCTTTTAGGGAACTCACATGGACTAATCCTTCTACTAATAAATCTTCGATTTCTACAAAGAAACCGTAGGATTGAACCCCTGTAATTAATCCTTTAAAAACTTTACCGGTTCGTTCCTTCATTTTCTCTGCTTTTTGTAAGCCTTCGAGGTCTTTTTCCGCTTCTTCGGCGGTTTTTTCTCGGTCATTCAGAGACGGAACTAAGAAATGAAACATCTCTTCTAAGTCTTCTTGCATAGCTGGCGGCAGCACATTCCAATTAATGTTACCATGACAGCTATTACTAAAGAGATTAACCCCTGTTTTGGTTTGTCGAGTTCGGCGATCACGTCCATCACTAAACACTAATTTTAAGACCCGTTGAATCAATAAATCAACGTAACGTTTACCTGGGGATACACAATGGGTGTAACAGTCATCGTAAGCGAGGCCAAAATGCGATCCTGGGTGACTATTATACTTAGATGATTTTAAGGTTTCATGGAGTAAATAACTGAGGACATGAACATGGGAAGATTTCCCTAACATTTGGGTTAAATTGTAGTAGTCTTGAGGGGTAATTTCTTCCTCCGATTCGAGGGATACGTCTAACCCCAAATTTTGGGCTAATTTGAGTAAATCTTCTAACTCTTCCCAGTCTGGTTCCGGTTGGGTACAATAGATTCCTGGAATGCCTAAAGCCCGAATGTGATCAGCGACAGATTTATTGGCTAAAACCACTAACTCTGTCAACAGGGAACGAATAGGGGTACGAGAAGAGGCCAATAAGGTTCCGATGCGGCCCTCATCTTGATAAGGCGATCGCGGTTCTAATTGTAGTTCAAACCCCCCTCGTTGTAACCGTTGGGCTTTGACTAAAGGACTAAGGGTAAAAAAGAGGTCTTTGAGTTTGTCGAACAGGGGTTGTTGATCTTCGGGGACGTTTTCTAAATCGGCTAACATAGACTGAACCTCTGGATAAGTCAGTTCATGATTCACCTGAATAACTGTCGGTTCGATGGTGTATTCTACCAGTTGACCGTTTTTATCGAAGGTCATGATCACCGAAATGGTCAAAAAATCTTGATCCGGTTTGAGGGAATACCGTTTGGTCACGGTTTCGGGTAGCATAGAGAGAACCTTTTCCCCTAAATAAATAGTGGTTCCCCGTTTTTTGGCAATTTTATCCAATAACGAATCGGGTTGAATATAATGGGCGACATCGCTAATATGGACAGCAAACTGCCAATCATTATCTTCGGTTTTTTCCAGGGTAAAGGCGGTTTCGATAAAAGGGAGAGAATCTCGTTCCACATCTTCAGTCAGAGTAAAGGTGAGGATCTCACGCCAGTCAGCCCGTTTTTCGATGGTTTCGGGGTCAAAGGTAATAGGGAGTTCTAAGGCTGATTTTTCGATCTCTTCGCTGAAAGTTTGGGAGAGATCGTGTTTACAGCAAACGATATCCGTATCCGCGGCCGCTTCAGCATCGCTACCTAAAATGCGGGTCACTTGGCCAACGGGGGGATGTTCTCCAATGGGGTAACGGACCACAGAAACATGAACCAGATGATTAACCGCGTCTTCTAAATTACCGCCATTTTGTTCTAAGAGTAATTCAAATAATAAGCGATCGTCGAGAGGAATGGCTTGATATTGTTCTTCTTCTTTTTTGACTTGGGCCAGCAAAGACGGGTTGGCCCGTTCTAGAATCAGTTTCACTTCCCCTTCAGGAGAACGTCGACGGGTTCCTTCTTTAATGACTTTGACCAAAACGCGATCGCCGTTCCAAGCGTTACTCAGGTGAACTTCTCGAACGTAGATGTCTTCTGCATCTTCTTCGTCTTGAATGGCAAAGCAAAACCCCTTACTCGAACAGCGTAACTTGGCTTCGACTAGGTCATCTTCGGGAACGCGGCGATATTTACCCCGTTCTTTTTCGAGAATACCCACCAATTCTAATGCGTCTAGGATGATTTGTAATTTTTCGACGCTTTCTTCGTCTTCACATCCCAGTTTTTTTTCTAGGAGTTTGGCCGCCACCAATTTGTTATCACTGAAGTGGGATAATAATGTAGCGATTGAAAATTCCATCTATAAATAGTCCTTGCTAAATGTGAGTGAGTCTGAGTTGATCTGAAGATAAGAAGATAAACACGAGATCAGTTGAGTTGATGAGTAATACTTTGGTTTAAACTTCACACCCCAGTCTGACGGGTTAGCTATCTAGGGTTAAACTAATTGAGTCCTAATGGAATCTTACCCTGTCACCTTTAATCGTGTTTACAGAAGTCCGCTTGAAGGGTACAAGGAAAGTTGTATCTTTGGAAAGGATGACCTTTATTGAAGACTCGCTTGGCACCAGAATAGACCAATCTAGCGCAGCGATAAACTCATCTGATTTACCATTTTACCAAGATAAGGGACATTTTGAGTCGAGTTCAGTGTTGGGAGTTCAGTGTTCGGCGGTACTTTTTGAGATTATGAACGAGTTAAAACGATTACAAATTATTATTACAGGGGCAGTTCAAGGGGTAGGGTTTCGTCCTTTTATTTATCGTTTAGCCACAGACTTAAAATTGAAAGGATGGGTTAATAATTCTGCATCGGGTGTGTTTATTGAAGTAGAAGGAAATGAAACAAGGTTAGAAACATTTTTATCGAGACTTCCCCAAGAAAAACCCCCTATTTCTCAAATTAATAGTCTAGAAACCAGGTGGTTAGACCCTGTTAATTACAACAGTTTTGAAATTCGTCATAGTAGTAGTGGGGAAAAAACAGCGATTATTTTACCGGATTTATCAACTTGTTCTGATTGTTTACAAGAAATTTTTGATCCTGATAATCGACGTTATTTATATCCATTTACTAATTGTACCAATTGTGGACCTCGTTACACCATTATTGAGGAATTACCTTACGATCGCCCTCAGACAACGATGAAATCTTTTACCATGTGTGATGCTTGTCAAGCAGAGTATGAAAATCCTCTTAATCGTCGGTTTCATGCACAGCCTAATGCTTGTTCTGTTTGTGGACCAAAGCTACAATTATGGAATCAAAAAGGAGAAGTATTAGGTGATAATAATGATGCGCTAAACTTGAGCATTAATGCGGTAAAAGAGGGTAAAATCTTAGCATTAAAAGGTTTAGGAGGATTTCAGTTAATTGTTAATGCTAGAAATACCCAATCTGTACAACAATTAAGACAACGTAAACATCGACCTCATAAACCCTTTGCCTTAATGTATGCTTCTCTAGAAGCCATTAAGCATGATTGTGAAGTTAATGAACTCGAAGAACAATTATTAACCTCCCCTCAAGCCCCTATTGTTCTCTTAAAACGCAAAAATAATCTTCATTTAAGTCCTGACGTTGCCCCGAATAATCCCTATTTAGGTGTGATGTTACCGCCCACTCCCTTACATCATTTATTACTTCATACTCTTGATTTTCCTGTTGTTGCAACCAGTGGAAATCTTGCCAGTGAACCGATTTGTATTGATGAAAAAGAAGCTTTAAAGAGACTAAAAAATATTGCTGACTTATTTTTAGTTCATAACCGTCCGATTATTCGTCCTGTGGATGATTCAGTTATTCGAGTCATGGCAGGAAGAGAAATAATGATTCGTCGCGCCAGAGGATATGCCCCTTTTCCTATTACAATTAATGACCATTCTTCGACTAATATTTTAGCGGTGGGGGGACACTTAAAAAACACCGTTGCTATTCTTAAAAACAACCAAGTTTTTATCAGTCAACATATTGGTGATTTAAGCACAACCGAAGCTTTAAAATCCTTTCATAAAGTCATGAAAAGTTTAAAGGGATTATATGATTTTGACCCAGAACTAATCGTTTGTGATGCTCATCCTGATTACGTATCGAGTCAATATGCAAAAGCCCAAAATTTACCCGTAATTACCGTTCAACATCATTATGCTCATGTTCTTTCTTGTCTAGCTAACAATAACGTCAACCCTCCCGTTTTAGGAGTAGCCTGGGATGGAACAGGATACGGTGATGATCAGACGATTTGGGGGGGAGAATTTCTATTAATTACCGATAAGAAATATGAAAGAATGGCTCATTTTCGTCCCTTTAAATTACCAGGAGGGGAACAAGCCGTAAAGAACCCAAAACGTATTGCTTTATCTATATTATCTGAAGTTTTAGGGGACAATAATCACATCAAATTACCGTTCTTAGAAACCATCGCTACCCAAGAACTAAACTTAGTTAAACAAATGTTATCCCGTAACCTAAATACCCCGTCTACTTCTAGTGTTGGTAGATTATTTGATGGCGTAGCAGCGATGATAGGAATTTGTCAAAATATTACCTTTGAAGCACAAGGGGCAATGGCTTTAGAATATGCTATTAATGACTTTAAAACTGAGCAAACTTATCCCTATCAAATTAAAGGTTCAACCTCTCCCTTAGTCATTGATTGGCAGTGGATCATAGAAAGTATTATAGAAGATATCTTACAAAAAGAATCCCATCAAGAAATTGCAGCTAAATTTCACAATACTTTAGTTAAAATTATTATTGATATTGCCCAAAAAATCCAACAAAAAAATATTCTGCTAACAGGGGGATGTTTTCAGAATAAATACTTAAGCGAAAGAGCCATTTTACAGTTAAAAGAACAAAACTTTATCCCTTTTTGGCATCATAGTGTACCCCCAAACGATGGAGGTATTGCCTTAGGACAAATTATTGCCGGTATTCTTCAAAAAAAATAGCGTTTTGCTGTCAATTTGGTATAATCAAACAATAGAAAGGGAATCGTAACAAACGTGGATATTTTTGGAAGTTCAGAACCCGCAAAAATCTTAGTGGTAGATGATCACCCCTTTAGTCGTGTTATGGCGGTGGATCTTTTAAGTGTCAATGGTTATCATGTCATTGAACATGATGGTATTTCCGATGTCTTTCCTGTCGTAAGAACTGTATCGCCGGATCTGATTTTGATGGATATTAAAATGCCCAACTACAGTGGTTTTGATATTTGTCAACAATTAAAAAAAAATCAAGAGACGCAACCAATTCCTATTATTTTAATGAGTGTTGCAGACGATAATGAATCTCGTCTCAAAAGTCAACACGTAATGGCAGATGCTTTTATGAGTAAACCCTTAGAAAGTATCGTCTTATTACCTGAAGTTGAATTGTTAATTCAACGAAAACGGCTTTATGAATGGTTAGAACAAATCCAACAAGTTTTATTTTTGATTTCTAAAGCCATTGAAAAACGCTATTCTCCCGAAGGAAAAGCAGGAATTAGATTTGATAAATTAGCGCAAGGATTTGGAGAATATCTACACTTAAACCCCGTAGAAATTAGCGATCTTATTCTAGCATCCCATCTCCATGATATCGGAACCGTTGCCATTCCTGATGCGGTGATGATGAAGCAAGGAAAATTAAACGAAGAAGAACGAGAATTAATCAAAAAGCACGTTTTAATAGGGGAAGAAATTTGTAAACCGATGCAAAACCGTCGCGGTATTGCTCAAATTATTCGCCATCATCACGAACGTTGGGATGGTAGCGGTTATCCTGATGGTTTAATCGGGGAAAGTATCCCCAAATTAGCACAGATTTTTCAAATTTTAGACATCTATGAAGCCTTAACCAGTCACAGACCTTATAAACAAGCCTATAGTACCCAAGAAGCTTTAAAAATTATCAAGGAAGAAGGGGAAAAAGGTTGGCGAAATGTCAAGTTAGTGCAACAATTTGTTGCATTTATGGAAGAAAAACAACCGACTTAAAAAAATATTAAGACAGATTCTAAAAAACTCTAATTCTGAGTCAATTTTTTAATATAATTATAATAATTGCTGTTAAAAATTATGATAAGGCATTAGAACTATGGGAGACAAACTTGCAGATATATTGGAACCCTTGGCCGCTTGGTTCCGTAGCTTAGGCGTACCCGAACCCATTGTTCATTGGGGACACCCAATCATGATGGGTATTGTTGTCTTAGTATTAGGTAGCTTTACCGCCTACATGGGGTGGCGCAGTCGTTTTGTTACTGACCCCGAAGTGGTATCAGAAAGTCGCGCCTCTCACCGTCAATTAGCCCCCTGGGTCTTTCTCTTTGTTACCTTGGGATATACAGGCGGTGTATTATCTCTCGTGATGCAAAAACAACCCGTTTTAAATAGTGGTCACTTTTGGACTGGGACAGCAGTTGTTGCATTAATGGCTATTAGTGCCATTACCCCTTTAATTGGCTTTAATGGGGATAAAAAAGAAGGTTATCGCGCCTTTCATGCGTATTTAGGTGGTGTGGTTGCCATTGTGTTAATCGCTCATGGTATTTTAGGATTAAAGTTAGGACTTTCTTTATAAGTTTTTCATGGTAGATTCATTATATTGCCGGTTTCTTGCAAGAAGCCGGTTTTTTATCACTTCGCTTGAAGTCGAAAGTCTTAACCATTAAATTATTAGAAAAAACAACTTCTGACTTCTTGAACATTAGTTGGTAACACTTTTCATGATGAAAAAAACAGCGAAAGAGGTTATTGAATTTATTTATCAAGCCATTAATAACCGAAAGATTGAGCAAGCGATGCAATGGGTTGATGAGGATTGTATTTACGAAGATGTGAACTTTTCTCAAGCATTTCAAGGAAAAGAAGCCGTCAAACATCTCTTTCAAGAATCCTGTGATAATGTTCCCCATGACCTCAAATTTGTCATAGATGAAATCACCACAGGTGACCCCTTAAAAGTAGGGGTTTTATGGCACGTTGAACTGGATAATATTCCCATTCCCAACGGTCGAGGGGTTAGCTTTTATCGTATCTCAGAAACCACCCGAAAACTAATTTTTGCCAGGGATATAGTCGAACCACCCCTCAAACCAGGAAAACTATCCTTTTTCATTATTCGTTTAATTACCCCTTTAATTAGAACCGTTTTGAAACAAGACGCTAATCCACCCCAAACCCAACTGATTTTATCAAAAATATTATGGTTTCTCGCCGGAACCTATATTTATCTTTTACTCTGTTCTTCCCCTAATTTTATTTTACCTGGGGAACCAGTTTGGGCCGTACAAACCGAAACCATCAAAGAAGTGATCAATGAATCCCTCAATTTCTTCTTTGTTTTACCCATTTTAAATACCTTGGGAATTTCTATGATGAAATCCCCGGTGGTTCATCCTGCCATTGAAGCACAATTCAACTTTGCTGAAGCTTGGATTTTTATGTTTCTTCCGCTATTATTAGCTGATCAAAGGATTAGAAACTTTCCAAAAATAGCTCTTTGGACTGTAGCTATGTTTTTAACCAATGTCTTTCTTTTACCTTATATGGCTTTACGGTTTAAACAACCCATTTTAGAGACAAAAGAAGAACGCAAAAAAGGATTTTTAGAACGGAGTTTTGGCTGGATAGGATTAACTGTGGGGATTATTGCGATCGCTTGGCTATTTATTGGACGACCAGAATTTGGAGATTTTAGCCAAAAAATTGACTATTTTATAACACAATTGCAAACGAGTCGTGTGGTGATTGCTTTTGCTGTTGATATGGTGTTGTTTGCCATTTTTCAAATCATTTTAATGGGTGCTGTTATTCCCCCCCAAAATCCACAACGTTCCTTAAGATTTATCCCTTTCTTTGGCTTAGCTGCTTGGTTAATATTTTGACTTCTATTAGAAAATGAGGAAGAATTTCACTAAATTACTAGCAATGCACATAAGTTCTATTTTGTCAAGATAAAGAATAATGAAGATAGAAAGGATACATTTCGTAACAAACCTCCTCAGAAAGCCCGAAACAGTTTAATCTAGATGCTGATTAACTTTTTAAGAAACATCTGGTTTTAATCAAGATGTTGCGAACATCTGAACTTCTTTATGAAGTAGATTAGCAATTTTTTTCATGGGAGATAGTTGAAATCCAATGAGTGTAAAGGCAAGTGGTGGAAGCTCGTTAGCAAGACCCCAACTGTACCAAACCGTTCCCGTCTCAGCCATCAGTCAAGCTGAGCAACAGGATCGCTTTTTAGCAAAGACAGAACTCAATGAATTAGTTACCTATTTCCAGTCTGGACAGAAGAGACTGGCGATCGCCCAAACCTTAACGACCAATTCAGATTTAATTGTGTCGCGGGCAGCTAACCGGATCTTCACTGGGGGATCGCCCATGGCGTATCTAGAAAAACCCCCAGTGGAAGCTCCAAAAGAAATGGCCATGGCAGGGGCAACCCAAACCGCTCAACCAGGAGCCACTACCTATGTAGAAAGCGGTAGCGGTGGCGGTGGCTTTTTCGGAGGGTTACGCTCCATTTTTAGTTCTAGTGGACCGATTCCTCCTGGATTTCGCCCGATCAATATTTCTCGCTACGGACCGAGCAATATGCAGAAGTCCTTGAGAGATATGTCTTGGTTTTTAAGATATGTAACCTATGCCATTGTGGCCGGTGACCCGAGCATCATCGTCGTTAATACCCGTGGTTTAAGAGAAATCATTGAAAGAGCTTGTTCTACGGACGCGACGTTAGTGGCACTGCAAGAAATGCGGGCGGCCTCTAGAGAGTATTTTCGCCAAGATGCAGAAGCACAGGCCATTGTTACCGAATACTTTGATGTCTTAATCACAGAATTTAAAGCACCGACCCCCTCTAATAAATTACGTCAACGCTCTTCTAATGACCTACAAGGGTTAGAACTGCCTCAAAGTTACTTTAATGCCTCTGTAACCCGTCAAAAATTCGTGATGAAGCCCGGTTTATCCGAATCCGAGAAAGGGGAAATTGTCAGAGCGGCTTATCGTCAACTGTTTGAGCGAGATATCACCAAAGCTTACAGTCAGTCTCTTTCTTACCTAGAATCTCAGGTTAGAAATGGGGACATCTCTATGAAAGAGTTTGTCCGTAGACTGTGTAAGTCCCCTTTGTATCGTAAACAGTTCTTTGAACCCTTTATCAATAGTCGGGCCTTAGAATTAGCGTTCCGTCATATCTTAGGTCGTGGTCCAAGTTCTCGTGAAGAAGTCCAAAACTACTTTTCCATCGTTTCTAGCGGTGGACTAGCTGCGTTAGTGGATGCGTTAGTGGATTCTCAAGAGTATGCTGATTACTTTGGAGAAGAAACCGTTCCTTACTTGCGCGGTTTAGGACAAGAAGCCCAAGAATGTCGGAACTGGGGAATGCAGCAAGACCTGTTTAACTACAGTGCGCCCTTCCGTAAGGTTCCTCAATTTATTACGACCTTTGCGAAATATAATCAACCCTTACCGGATCAGCACGTTTACGGTTCTGGAAACGATCCCCTCGAAATTCAATTTGGGGCGATTTTCCCGAAAGAAACCCGTAATCCGAGCAATAGTCCCGCTCCCTTCAGTAAAGATACTAAGCGGATTTTAATTCACCGTGGTCCGGGTATTAATAACCAAAATAGTAACCCGGCTGCACGGGGTGAATTTCCTGGTAGTTTAGGGCCAAAAGTCTTCCGTTTGAACAATGAACTCCCGGGTAGCAGTAACGGTGCCAGTGTTAAATTTGGGGAGAGTTCCACTCAAGCGGTGATTCGGGCTGCTTACCGTCAAGTGTTTGGCCGAGATGTCTATGAAGGACAACGGTTGAAAGTGGCGGAAATTAAGCTAGAAAATGGGGATATTACCCTACGGGAGTTTATTAAAGCGTTAGCGAAGTCTGAAGTCTTCTTGAAGACCTACTGGACTCCTTTCTATGTGGTTAAGGCCATCGAATATATCCACCGTCGTCTTTTAGGCCGTCCCACCTACGGTCGTAAGGAAATGAACGCTTACTTTGATTTGGCTTCTAAGAAAGGGTTTTATGCCTTAGTCGATGCCATGATCGATAGTAAGGAATACACCGAAGCGTTTGGAGAAGATACCATTCCCTACGAACGGTATTTAACCCCTGGTGGAATGCAGTTACGCATGGCCCGTCCAGGTGCCATCGGAGAAGATATTGGTAAGCGGGTTGATAAGGAAGTGACCCCACGGTTTGTGGAATTGGGTCAAGTGTCTGATAATCGCACTGAACCTGAAATTAAGTTCCGCGTTAACCAAGGCGTTAGTACCCAACGTCAGCAAACCAAAATCTTTAAGTTGTTAACCACAACGGATAAAGTCGCTTTACAAAACGCCATTCGTGCGGCTTATCGTCAGATTTTTGAGCGGGATCTCGATCCTTACATTGTTCAAGCTGAATTTACTGGTCTAGAAAGTAAGTTAGGCAATGGCGAAATCACCGTTAAAGAGTTTATTGAAGGTTTGGGTCGTTCTGATCTCTATATCAAAGAGTTCTACACCCCTTATCCCAATACCAAGGTGATCGAACTAGGAACGAAGCATTTCTTAGGTCGTGCGCCTCTAACTCAAAAAGAAATCCAAAAATATAACCAACTTCTAGCCACTGAGGGTATTCGTGGCTTTATTGGGGCGATGGTCAATAGTATGGAATATCTCCAATTATTCGGAGAAGATACGGTTCCCTATCGTCGTTTCCCCACCCTTCCTGCAGCCAACTTCCCCAACACGGAACGCTTGTATAACAAGTTAACCAAACAAGATCGGGAGTTGGTGGTTCCTAGTTTTGAACCAGTGGTTAAAGTGGGGGGTTAACCCTTAACTGAATCATTCCCTAAAGTTTGATGAAAAAAGGCGCGAGCGATCGCGTCTTTTTTTTGACGGGAATTATAATAATATAATTAGTTTTGATGATAATACCTATGAAAAATGTTTATTTTAAAGAAGGTTAACATAAATAAGTCTTTTTTTCTCCCCTATATTTCCGGGGTTTTATCGATTGTTTTGGTCTTAACGTTTACCACTGTATTAATTAATTTAGAACAAAATAGATTTATTGAAGCCACAAGGACTCATATTTTAGATGAAGTGAGTACCACCAGAGCTAAGTTAGAAGGCGCTTTAAACGAAAGACTATTTTTGATGAGAGGATTAGTGGCTTATATTTCTACTCAAAATCCTGATATCACTCAAGAAGAATTTGAAGAATTAACTAAGGTTATTGTGGCTAAAGTTGATGGTGTTCCCAGTGCTGCTTTGTTTAAAAATTCCATTTGTACTCATCTTTATCCCTTAAAAGGACAAGAAGAAGCGTTAGGGTTTGAACCGTTAAAAGTTCCTGATGAAAAGGAAGCCTTTGAACGGGCAATTAAGACAAAAAAAACCGTTTTATCCGGTCCAGTTGATTTATTTCCTCAGGGGGGAAAGGTTTTTATTACTCGAACCCCTGTCTTTTTGACTCCTCCTAATACTGTTGCTGAAAGTGGACAATATTGGGGAATGATTAGTATTGGAATTGAACAAGATGTCTTATTAAAAGAGGCAGGAATTTTAAATAAAGATAATACATTAGAATATAGTCTTAGAGGATATGATGGATTAGGAAAAAAAGGTAAAGTTTTTTGGGGCAAGGAAGCAACTTTTTTGAATAATCCAGTTAGTTTAGAAGTGACTTTACCGAATGGTTCTTGGCGATTAGCGGCTATGCCCCTCAATCGCTGGTCATCCTATTCTTTATTAATGGTATGGATTGCCATAGCTGGAATCATTATCGCTTTTTTAACTGGCATATTAATTTTCACTTTAACTAAGACTTTACTACAACTTAATCAAGAAGTTAGAGAGCGAGAAGAAATACAACATCAACTCACTAAAACTAATGAAGAATTAAGTCAATTGGCCAGGTTAGATGGATTAACACAAATTGCTAATCGTTATTATTTTGATATCTATCTGAAGCAAGAATGGAAGCGATTAAGTCGACGAAAGGAAGGACTATCTTTAATTTTGTGCGATGTTGATTATTTTCACAATTATAATACGTGTTACGGTCATCCTCAAGGGGATGAATGTTTAAAACAACTCGCAAAAACCCTAGAAATAGTAGCACAACGTCCGGCGGATTTAGCAGCACGATTTGGAGGAGAAGAATTTGCTATTATCTTACCGAATACTAATCTGCAAGGTGCTATCAAAGTTGCTCATAATATACAAGAAACTCTTAAAAATTTACAACTGGAGCATCAGGGATCTAAAGTTAGTGAATATGTTACATTAAGTATCGGTATTGCTCATACCCATTGTCATCTAGATCATTCTCCTCAAGAATTAATTCAAGCTGCTGATAAAGCTCTTTATCAATCAAAAGATAACGGAAGAAACTGTTATAATTATATTAATTTACTAGACTATCGATACTGAGAGTTAAAAGCTGTAAAAACAAAAAATCTCCCAATGTTTAATTGGGAGATCATCAAAGTAATCAAATTACACAGAATGAACCGTATTTTTAAACTGTCCAAAGAGTTCACAAAACTCTTCATAACTGATCTGATTATCACTGTTGCTATCAGCTAACTTCAGCATTTCCTCTATTTGAGAGTCGGATAAACTCACATCAATATCCCGCAGACACAACCGCAATTCTTCAAGATTGATATAACCAGAATTATCCACATCGAAACGGCGGAAACGTTCTAGCATAACCTCTTGAGGATGTTCTGTTAACTCTTGATGCAGTAGTGTGGTAAAGTCTGAAAACGAGATAACTTGACTCCGGGGAGTTCCTGTGATCATATCCATGACTTCTTGCACTCGTTCAGCAGAGTAAGAACGACCAATGGCTCTCAATAACGAGTGTAACTCCACTGCAGAGAGATTATCATTGCCATCTTTATCAAACTTATTGAACGTATTGCGATAAAAGGTCATCTGTTCGTTGCTAATTTCTCCCAGATTACAAGCGGGATTAATTTTACCTTCAGCTAGGGCATCTAAATGTTCTATGGCACTCAAAGTATAGGCCATAGTTTGCCATAATTGATGAGGATTAGCGTGTAGCAAGATGTCTTTTTCTTCTTGAGACGTAATCGAATATTCTTCCCGTATTTCTTCGATTGAACGTAACTCTTCAGGGGATAATTTATTGAGCAGTTCATTGAAAGAGTCGAAGGGTTTTTTCCCGGTCATGACATCAAACAAATCTAAAACGATCGCTTGATGGGGATGTTCCCGTGAAGACTCCATAATGGTTTCTAGTAAAGCTTGACGATAGCTTTCTTGGCGCAGCCAATCTTCGTGGTTCTGGTGGTGTTCAATATCAACGAGGAAGGGATCTTCGACTTCTAATTCTGTCAATAATAGTTCGTGTTCTTCGTCCGTAATATTGAGTTCTAGACGCATTTGACGCATCATCTCAAGACTACTGGTACTATTAGCATAACCTTCGTTGATTGATTCTTTTAGCACCCCTTTATAGGCTTCGATTTTCTTCTCTTTATCAAACCCAGGCAGCACTTTTGCTAACACATAAACTTCATCAGCCGTGAGATCGTCTAATGCTCTACCATCAAGGAATTGAGAAACATTGAGCTTGAGTTTGTTGAGTTGTTTCCGTAGTCTTGTTGCCAAACTTTCCCGTTGATAACGGTAAGGGTTTCTGAACCAAGTTCGATACAACCAAACCCCACTACAACCAGCCATTAACACTGGGAATAGATATCTGAGTGGGGTAGGTAACATCCGCACAAAGTTACTGCCACCAAAAATGAAGAAAAAGTTGAAGATAAAGAAGGTACACAGGGTAAACATTCGGTGACGAACCACTTCGGTACTCACCAATTTATGGTTACGGAAAAGATATCCTTTATACAATCTTTCGATTTTGCAACCGAGATAATAGCCGGCTAACCCAAAGAACCCAATGGTCATAGGAACAGCTACCAGTTTAGGAATGGGAATCAGATTGCCAAAAATATAAAATCCAGGATTAAATAAAGTAGCCAGTTGGTTCTCTTGATGGGACCAAGCAGCCGAAATTAAATATTCCCAGTTTCCAGCAAACAAGAAAGGATAGACAAAATAACCAACGGTTAACCCCACATAGGCATAATACAGCCATTGTTGTTGGGGATTGGTGGCATTTTCCCAATAAGACCGTTCTGCGTCGATATCCATACAGGGACTATGACAAGCAACACAAGCACTTTGTTCTTTACCCTCAGCGTTGACGGTACGACACATGGATTGAGTGACCAATTTGCGATCGCCAGTATGGGCCTTACTATTGAGTAATCCTCTAGGTTCCGCAAATACCTGTTCTACTGGGGCCATAGGACAAATAAATTGACACCAAGATTTTCCGGCGAAAAAGTAATTAACAGTAATAGCTGAGGCAATAGTCCCAATTAAGAACAGTCCTAACGCAATACGGTTAGAATTGACAAAAAGAATTCTCGCTGCAATTCCCACAAAGAATAACACCATCTGCAAGTAAAGATGATTCTTCGCTAACCAAGAATTCGGGTCAACTTTAATCAATTCATGGCGTGTTTTGCCGGTTTTGGCATCCACCCGTTTACGAGTCCGTTGAATCCCTAACGCGCGGGGAATCTGGGACATAAACGAGAGGGGACAAATACGCCGCCAAGCGTCATGGCCAAATACCATTAAGACAAATACACCCGTAGGAACAATTAACGCCCAAAACATAATCGCGCCAATGGGATAAGGTTGTTCGGGTAAACATTGTCCTTGGACTAAGACACAATCATACGGCGTAATATTACTGATACTGAGGGGACTCCAGTTATTTTCTGGTAAGGTTAACCAATAAGAAATAGGGTCATAAAATAAGGAGGTAATGAGTAATAACCAACCTAATGCGAGAACCCACCGCACTCGGTGCATATAGCGTTCCGGAATTTTCGCAAACATAATTCTGAATAACTTGTAACGTAGTTTCTAGGTAGCGATCAGAACAAATACCAGTGATAGTTATAGGATTTTCAATGGTGTGATCACATTGATATCCGAATCCACTCCTAACTATTTCTATCTTCAATCATTGTAAAAAAAGATTTTGTAGGGAAAGTGGCAGAATGCCCTTTTTGCTTCATATTTTTTAATCTTTTGTAGTCAGAATTATCTATTTTTTTTTGATTAAATTTTATTATTTTGTGATAGTTTATACATTTATTTTTTTGTTTTGTAGTATAAACTTAATCTCTTAAAAGAATGTTTACTCATCAGGAGAATCAGGGAAGAGACGGGGTAAGAAGATTCCTGTGAGGGTGGTAATAAAGGTAATTAGTGCGGTAATTGCTTCAGAGGATAGATTGTTTGATAATAGGTTAGGTTGGATACTTTCTACAGGAAAATCGGGGTAAAGTCCTACTGCAATACTATTCGTTTCTCCTACAATAAATGTTTCTATTCCGTTGGGATCTTTAAAATGAAGGGTTAAGGATCTAATTTTTTTGATGGCTGATTGTGGGGAATCCATGATTAAAAATTGATTTTTTTCTAGTTTTATTTTTTCTTTTCCTAGGCGAACTTCTCCTTGTAAAATCGTAGAATTTTGAACTTCATCTGTTACTCTTTCTGTGGTTTCGTAGCGACTAAATTGAACATTCTTAACATCAAGATCCTTTCTAAACCAGTTGTTTGAATTATCATTTTCTTGAGGATTTTGTAATGTAATAAAGAATTGATTAGGAGAGAGTAAATTGAGATTAATTTGTTGATTATTATTAGGAGTAAGTAGGCCGATGCACTCCCCGCCTTACGTTATCATGATTTATAACCAACTAGGATCATGTTGAAAAGAAAAAGTTATTGATTTTCCGTTGCCATCTTCTACATAAAATTGATACCTTCCGGTGGGCGTATTATTAGGTTGCCAATAAAAAGGAATTGTCCCTCGATTCGCAATATTTCTAGGTTGAAGATTACTAGGAATAACTTTCCTGTTTTGACGAATTTCTACTTTAGGAAACGTTCTGCGATCGCGGGTATAAATCACAAATTTATAAGCATTTGATGATTGTTCTAAAATGACAGGATGATAAATTCTGATAGATTTTTTTTCAACAAAAGCTAAGTGTAATAAACTATTAAAAGGTATTTTAGCTCGTTGTAAAACAGCATTTGTTTTCAGGTCGAATATAAATCCTGAAGCACTATATTTTGCTTCTATTTCATCCAGTAAATAATTTTTAGAATAAGACTGAATAATAATAATAGGTTTATCTCTTCCCGTCCCAGGAACTCTTATTTTTAGAGTCTCAGGATAATTATTAAGATTGCTGGTAGCAAAAGCAATTAATTCAAAATTATCACTAATATTACTAATCGGTCGACTATCTTGAATCCCTTCACAACGGTTATTATCCCGACGAATATAACGAATATCTCTGGGTTTACCAGTGGTACAATCATTAGCTCTTACACTCGTCATATTTAAGAGAGAAACAACAATAAAGAGGGGAAATAAACTAGATGGAAGTAATTTTTGCTTTTTCATAATAATCTGGTGGCATCTCAAATGATAATTAAACAAACAAAAATATCTTAACTAATTTTGAGTTAACACTTCTGACTTCGTATTTCTTCCTCTCAAAATCCTAACTCCTAATGTCTAACTCCTTTCAATATTCCCCATTCCTGTAATTTTTTCATCACAATTTCCATAGGATAGGCTAAACCTACATCCCTAGTGGAACCAGGATCTCGCCAAATAATTTCCTTTCCTGGATTATCAAAAAAAACCATATCATTCTTGTTTCTCTTATTAACCATCATTGCAATAACTTTACCTTCTATATTGAGAACCGGCCCCCCAGAGTTGCCGTCAGCAACAAAAGCATCTAAAGGAATAAACTTATCATTGGGACGATAATTTATCACCTCCCCTTTGACGGCTGACCAGGGACTATCTATATTAGAAGGATGACCAATAATGGTAATTTCTTGATTCCGTTGTATCCAGCCTGATTTAATAGTTAAGGGTTTAATATCATCAGTCAATTTGGGGTCAATGTCTACGGCTTTTTTATAGGCTGCGATCGCTTCTTCTAATTTTTCTTGCTTCTCTAGGACGACACCCATATAGTTGTAGGCATTAGCGGCTTCATTATGACACTGATAACTAGATAACTGATAAAATAAACCAGAGGACAACAGGAGTAGAATAAGTGGCCGTTAAAATTGGTTTACTGGGTTTGGGAACGGTGGGAACGGGAACCGCAGAAATTTTACTCGATCCCACAGGACGAAATCCCTTGTTAGGAGACATCACCATCACTAAAGTCGGGGTGCGATCGCTCGATAAACCCCGTCAAGTGCAATTTGTCGAAGGGGTGATCACCACAGATTTAGAAAGCATTGTCAATGATCCAGACATTGCGATCGTTGTCGAATTATTGGGGGGACTCGAACCCGCGCGATCGCTCATTTTACAAGCCATTGCCAACAAAAAGCACGTGGTTACCGCCAATAAAGCGGTTATGGCTCGTCATGGGGATGAAATCTACGCAGCAGCCAACGAAGCGGGGGTTTATGTTCTCTTAGAAGCTGCCGTCGGTGGTGGTATTCCCATTATTAAACCCCTGAAACAGTCGTTAGGGGCCAACCGTATCACCAGTATTATTGGTATTATTAACGGCACCACTAACTATATTTTGAGCAAAATGACCGCCGATGGGGCAGATTTTGGGGAAGTTCTCACCGAAGCACAACAATTAGGCTATGCTGAAGCTGATCCCACTGCGGACGTAGACGGGTTAGATGCAGCCGATAAAATCGCCATTTTAGCCTCGTTAGGGTTCGGGGGACGGGTTAAACGGGAAGATGTCCACTGCGAAGGCATTCGTCAAGTGACGGCCGCCGATATTACCTACGCCGAGCAATTGGGTTTTGTCATTAAACTATTAGCGATTGCCAAAGGAACAGAAGGGGCAAACTCCCAACAACTACAGTTAAGGGTTCATCCGACGCTGGTTCCCAAAGATCATCCCCTAGCTAGTATTAACGGGGTTTATAACGCGGTATTAGTGGAAGGAAACCCCTTGGGACAAGTGATGTTTTTTGGACCGGGGGCCGGTGCCGGACCAACGGCCAGCGCAGTAGTTTCCGATATTATGAATATTGTGGCTATCCTTCAAAGTAGTGGAGTCAGTACCACCCTTGATCCCCTATTAAGTTGTGTCCATCAGCATTTTTGTCAAATTACCCCCATCGAAGCCATTAAGACCCGTTTTTATACCCGTTTCCTCAGTAGAGATGTACCTGGGGTGATTGGTTATTTAGGAATAACCTTTGGCAACAATGAAGTTAGTTTAGAATCAGTGGTACAAATTGGCTTTCAAGGGGAACTTGCTGAGATTGTGGTCGTCACTCACCATGTTTGTGAAGGCAATTTTCGCACTGCCTTGGATGAAATTCGTAATTTAGAGGCCATTGATAGTATTCCCAGTATTTTAAGGGTTTTATAGCAGCGTGAGGAGCTTCTTCTAGAAGACAAAAACCTAGACAAACCTAGACCAAACTAGACGTTAATGTCTAGGAATTATCTTTAAATCTTAATCAGTTAAGTATTGACTTGCTTTAAGATCAAGTGCTAGAATTACGCTTATTGGTGAGGTTTATGAAGGAGACTTAATAGGTTCCTCTTTTCTCAAAAAAGCGAAAACCAAGCTAGAGAAAGTATAACGGAAGAATCTATAAACAAGTTCTAGACACCCTTTATTAACCTCCAAAAACAACAAAAACTTGTTGAAAAATGCCGATGGCTTATCGGTGAACGCCTGTGGACAAGAAGGAGCCGTCTCCCTTGGATGAAGTAGGAATTGAACAGCAACCCTGTATAGGTTTGCGTGGGTTTCATGAAGCAGTGAACAAAAAATAATCAACCATGATGGGTATAGGATGAAAGGTTATTTTTCTTTACCCTTCTTTCCCCTGAAAAAAAGCGAGTTTCGGGAAAGATTTGCTATTATCTTTCTATCTACGATCTCCTGGTTGTATCCCTTCTCGTTGCTGGCTCAACCGTCTTTATCGGAACTGTGTCCTACCCCTGTTTTATCGCGTTTACAAAGTCATCGGGTTGTTTCAGGGGAAACCATCGACAGTATTGCCCGACAGTATAACTTAGTCCCCCAAACGGTGATCGGGGTTAACACTGGTTTGGAAGGGAGACCAGTCCAACCGGGTCAAGAACTTTTAATTCCTCCGTTTAATGGGATCAAAATTACGGTTCCTGATGGGGCAACCTGGCAAGACTTATCTACAGCTTACGGTATTCGGTCTGACGTTTTGTTTGAGGTGAATGGTTGCGTGGAAACCCCGAAAGTGGTATTCATTCCTGGGGTTAACTGGCAACCGGGGCAACGTCCCTCTCAAGATAATTATATTGGGTTGAGGGGTTATCCCTTGCCAACGGTGGCACAGGTAGGGTTAAGTTACGGATGGCACATCGAACCCAATACAGGAGAGTCTTTTTTTCATGGAGGGATAGACATTTTAGCGGAAGAGGGAACTCCTGTATTAGCTGCGGATGGGGGTGAGGTAGTTTATGTGGGCCAAGAAGGAAATTATGGCTTTTTGGTCATTGTTGATCATGGGAATGGTAGACAAACCCGTTATGGTCATCTTAGTCGGTTTGGGACACGGATTGGTCAGTCGGTACAAGTGGGGGATGTGATCGGGTATGTGGGAACAACGGGACGACCGGATATTTTAAACCCTCATTTACATTTCGAAGTACGGTTTAAGTCTCCTGTGGGTTGGGTGGCGCAAGATCCTCAAATTCATTTGAAGCTTAACTAAATGTCAAATTTTATTATATAAAGCGTTTGATTGCGTATAGAATAAAACAAAATTATTTACCGAATACAAGAACTGCTTTTATTCAAGGCTATGACTGACACACAAGGTAAATTTGAGCAAGCTATACAACATTTATTAGAGGAGCAAATTAAGTATGGTGAGTATATTGTTGCAGAAACTCGCAAACGATGGGATGAACTGAAGGAAGCACCAGGAAGATGTAACATTTTAGTTATTGGTAAAACAGGTGTCGGCAAAAGTACCCTAGTTAATGCGGTGTTTCGTCAACAACTTGCACCAACTGGAGAAGTTGAACCTGTTACCCAACGTCTTCAAGAATATTATCAACCCGGTTGTCCCATTACCATTCATGATAGCCCTGGGCTTGAACTAACAGACGTTCGGGAGTTTGAACTTCCCAGTGAAGTTCCAGCAGGTTCCATTGCTAAGGTTAAAGAAGATGTAGCCGACTTAATCCAAGCATCCCAAAAAGACGTACAGAAACGTATTCATATGATTTGGTACGCTGTCAACAGTTCGGTTGGTCGATTTGAAACTGTTGAAAAAGAGTGGCTTCAAGAACTACAAAAACAAAATATACCCATTGTTCTTGTTTTAACTAAATCCCCACAATTAGAAAGCTTTACTTTTTTATCAGAGCTTAAAAATAGACAACTACCTGTCAAGGGAATTATTCCAGTATTAGCAAAGCCAGAAGCTATTACAGAATCTTTCACAAGGCCGGCTTTTGGGTTAGATAAATTAGTAGAACTATCAGCCAGTTTACTCACAGAAGAAATTCGGGAAATATTTATTCAACAACAGATTACTAATCTTGAGCTTACAGAAAAAGAAGCACTTAAATATGTTACTTATTATGCTGGGGTTGCTGGTGCGACTGGGTTGATACCTGTTCCTGGAGTTGAGATACCACTTATTTTCCAGATACAAGCAGGGATGGCTGCACATATTATTAATCTATTTCAACTACCATCTGATGAACAATTTATCCAAACAATCCTAACAACAATAGCAGGTGCCGGAGCAGGAATTGCAACAACAAGCGCACTCAGTAATTTGCTCAAAATAATTCCTGGTGTTGGGACTATTACAGGAGAAGCAATTTCTGTCGCTGCTGCTTCAACTTTTACAGGTGCATTCGGGACAGCTTTGGTGAAAACAATTAAACAGTTCCGAACTCGACAAGTTCGTAAGTATGAAATCTCTGATGAAGACAGACAAGATTTAATTAATGTTTTTATCGAAGAATATAATACTTACTTAGATGGCAAAACTGGAGCATAAAAATGCAACAACATCTTCAAGAGTTTCTATCTCAAATTGAACAAGCTTACTGGATAGAAAAAACTAATACTAAACCCTTTAATATTTTAATAATTGGCAAAACTGGGGTTGGCAAAAGTACACTGGTAAATGCTTTGTTTGGTAAGCAGTTAAGTGCCACAGGGGTAGGTTTACCGGTGACTAAAACCATTGCCGAATACCATCAAGAAGGTTTTCCTATTACCGTTTATGATACTCCAGGCTTGGAAATATTCGCCGAAGTAAATCAGGACATTAAACAAAGTGTTTCTGATTTAATTGCTGATGGCTATCAAAAAAATCAGGAGAAACGAATTGACATCGTTTGGTATTGTATTCATGCAAGAGCTAGTAGATATGAAAAGAATGAAAATGATTGGCTTGAAGAAATTGCTAAACAGGGAATACCGATTATTTTAGTTTTAACTCAGACATTTAGTTCAAAAAATAGTGATTTTTTAGCTTATCTAAAAACTCGAAATCTTCCTGTTAAAGAAATTGTTCGTATCATGGCTAAACCTTATCAAATAACTGAAGACTTTGTTGTTCCAGCACATGGGTTGGATGATTTGGTTAAAGTTACTGCTAATTTATTAGATGATTCACGAAGAAAAACTTTAATTAGTAATCAGATTGTAGATGTTGATTTGCAAGCTCAAGAAGCTCATCGTTATGTTGATAGTTACATAGATAATTTAGCATCCATAGTAGATCCTTTACTTTTCTCAGAACAATTAACAGAGTTATTGGGGACTACCAGTGTAATTTTGAATGTAGCTATCGATAAGAGTATAGTCTCTGTTGTCTTTAACTTTATAAAAAAAATAATTAGTGAACTTTTTAAAAATATCTTGTCGAATGATATACTCTCTAGTGTTGCTAATCTTGCTGATCCCACTAACATTGTAAAGAGTTATATCAAAATTATTCGATTAGTTGCTGATGTTTATATCGATGTTTTAACAACGAAAAAGAAAGCTGAAAAAGAAAATAAAAATATCAGTGAAGATGAACTCATTCAGGTTACTGAGGAAAAGTTAAATAAGCAATTGCAAGAGCATCACCTTGACGACAACATAGAAGTTAGATAGTTGACGCTCTCCTGGCTAAAGCCGAGGAGATTCATAACGAATCCCTGTTGGGATGGTTATTTTCTTGATTGAATAGACTTAACTGAAAAGCATATTCGTTCAAGTTCCCA
>JAAUYH010230554.1_pt1 | contig 48960 bp, 40 predicted proteins | sample 7278061 | NCBI WGS metagenome assembly JAAUYH01 (sample SAMN14350203, study PRJNA611818) | marine sediment metagenome | isolation source: surface marine sediment (0.6m) | place: French Polynesia: Moorea | collected 2018-08
CGGTCTTGATCGCGTTGCCGATCCCGGCGCAGTTGACGAGGATGCGCTCCTGCCCGTGCGCTTCGCGCGCCTTGGCGAAACCGGCATCGACGTCTTCGTCGCTGGTGACGTTGACCTTGCAGAAGACGCCGCCGATTTCCTCGGCCATGGCGGTGCCCTTCTCTTCGTTCATGTCGAAGATGGCGACTTTCGCCCCCTTGGCTGCGAGCGCACGCGCGGTCGCAGCACCGAGGCCCGAGGCTCCACCCGTAACGACGGCGGGGGTGTTGGCAGAAACTTCCATTTAGATTTTCCTCTCAGATTGGGATGGGTCAGACCGACTCCACGATGGTGACATTGGCGACGCCGCCGCCTTCGCACATCGTTTGCAGCCCGTATTTCTTGTCGTGACGCTTGAGCGCGTGAACCAGCGTCGCCATCAGCTTGGTGCCCGAGGCGCCGAGCGGGTGGCCGAGCGCAATCGCACCGCCATGGACGTTCAACCCTTCGGGGTCAGCACCGGTGTGTTTGAGCCATGCCAGCGGGACCGGGGCGAAGGCTTCGTTGACTTCGTAAAGGTCGATATCGCTCATCTTCATGCCCGCGCGCTCGAGCGCACGGTCGGTCGCGAACAGCGGCTCTTCGAGCATGATCACCGGGTCGCCCGCTGTCACGGTCAGGTTGTGAATACGCGCCATCGGTGTGAGACCGTGCGCTTTCAGCGCCTCTTCGCTGACAACCATGACTGCCGACGAACCGTCGCAGATCTGGCTCGCAGTCGCAGCGGTGACGCGGCCTTCGGGCGAAATCAGCTTGACGCCGGCAATGCCTTCCAGCGTCGCATCGAAGCGAATCCCTTCATCGACTTTGTGAATATCGTCGCCCTCGGGCGTTTCGATATCGACCGGCACGATCTCGTTGTCGAACGCTCCGGCCTGCGTCGCGGCGATCGCCTTCCGGTGACTCCCCAGCGCGAACTGGTCGAGCATATCCTTAGAGAAATCGTGCTTCTGCGCGATCATCTCGGCGCCCATGAACTGGCTGAACTGGACCTTCGGATACTTTTCTTCGAGGCCCGGCGATTTGTAGTGGCCCAGACCCTCTTTCATGTGGAAGGTCGCGTTGGTGCCCATCGGCACGCGCGTCATGCTTTCAACGCCGCTGGCGATCACCACATCCTGAGTGCCGCTCATCACCGCTTGGGCAGCAAACTGGATCGCCTGCTGCGAGCTGCCGCATTGGCGGTCGATCGTGACCGCCGGGGTCGATTGCGGAAGCTTCTTCGATGCCAGCACACCCATGCGCCCGACCTGCATCGCCTGCTCGCCCGCCTGGCTGACGCAGCCGGTCACCACATCGTCGACCGCGTTGGGATCGATCCCGCTGCGTTCGACGATAGCGTCGAGCGACTTTGCCAGCAGATCGACCGGGTGCACGCCGGCAAGACGACCGCCGCGGCGGCCGCCGGCGGTACGAACGGCATCGACGATATAGGCTGTAGGCATGTGGGGGTATCCTCTCGTTTACGTAAACGTTGCGTTTTGCCACTCGCCTATGGGAGCGCGCGTTTCAAATCAATGGGCAAATCAAGCAGGCAAAATCACCGGAGCGGCTTTCGCGCGCTTGCCCTTCACGATCTGCCGTCGCTAACAGGTGCGAAGGGGAGAAAAGCGGGCATGATCGGCCTTTCGGCAGAAGACTGGTATCAAAGGGCATCGACGGCGTCGCAATCCGGCGATCTGGTCGGCGCGCTGGGATCGATCGGCGAAGGACTCAAGGCCCATCCGAAATCGGCTCTCCTTTGGCATGCGGGCGGAAGCCTGCTGCTGATGCAGGGACGTCCGGATGAGGCCGCGGAGCATTTCGGCAAGGCCTTTGTGCTTGAGCCTAAACAGTTCGATCATGCCGTCGATCAGGCCATCGCCCTGTCCAATGCGCAGCGCGACGAAGAGGCGCTCAAGGTCCTCGTTCGGATCGAGAAAAAGGGCGCGAAGTTTGCGCACTACTGTTCGACGCGAGGCAATGCGGAGCGGGGAGCGGGCAACCACGGCAAGGCGGCGAAGTGGTACGACCGCGCGCTCAAGATAGAACCGGAGCGTCCCAAGGCGCTGCTCGGTCGTGCCAATGTCGCACTCGAACGCGGCGAGCCCAAGGCCGTGCAATGGTTCGATCGAACTCTGAAAGTCGATCCGGGCAATCCGCTCGTCTGGCTTGGCAAGGCGCAGGCACTCGACGTTGCCGGTGACCGCGAAGGTGCGCTGACGATCATGCGGCAGATCACGCAACAGGCGCCGAGTTTCACCGATGGGCTGCGGTATCTCGCCCAACTGCGGCATGCCCAGGGCGAGAAGGAATTCGCCTCGCACTATGCCGATGCGGTCAAGGCCATGCCGCAGGATCCCAACATTCCCGACGGGTGGTGCAAGGCGTTGGCTGCGCTGGAACTCAACGAACAGGCGCTCGATGTGGCGGCCGAAGCGCGCCGGACGAGCCAGCCCGCAGCTTACTTCGCACTCCTCGAAGCCGTGTATGCGGGAGCATCGGGCGATCATGAGCGCGCGGAAGCCATCTTTGCCGACCTCGATTGGGAGAGCACCGACCGCTCGCTCCACGAAGCGCGCCATCGCATTCGCCGCAAGGAATTCGACAAGGCCGAAGCCCTGCTCGATGCAGTTCTGGCGAGCGAACCGGCCGACATTGCGGCCTGGTCCTTGCGCGACATGCTGTGGCGGCTCACCGAAGACGCGCGCGCCGATTGGCTGCATGGGCAAGAGGGATTGATCCAGTTGCGCCCAATTGCCGGGCGCCAGCGGATGATCGAAGACGCGATCGCCGTCCTGCGGGAACTCCACGAAAGTTCACCCATGCCCTTGGGCCAGAGCCTGCGCGGAGGCTCGCAGACGCGCGGCGTGTTGTTTGATCGTGCCGAACCCGTCCTGGCTGAACTGGACCGCGCCATCGCCAAGACGCTCGAGGAGTACCGCAATGACCTGCCGGCGCTCGATCCGGGCCATCCGCTGCTGCGCCATCGACAAACGCCGTGGAGGCTGGCCGGGTCCTGGTCGGTGCGGCTCACGGGCGGCGGCGATTTCCATGCCGCGCATATCCACCCATCCGGAATCGTCTCGAGCGCGTTCTATCTGATCGTTCCGCCAGAAGCGCATGACGGCGATCGCCGAGGTTGGCTCGAACTCGGCCGCCCACCAACGGACCTTGGTCTCGATCTTCCTCCGATCCGTTCGATCGAGCCGCAGGAGGGGCACCTCGCCCTGTTCCCCTCGACACTTTACCACGGTACTACGCCGTTCGGCTCCGCAGAGAGAATGACGGTGGCCTTCGACGTCGTCCCCAAACGCTAATTGAGGCGCCTCACACGTCCGGCATTCTTGTCGTTCACACGCGCCTTGAAACTGCCGAGAGCGGCCCTCTTGATTACGATCGTATCGCCCGCCTTGAAGCGCTTGCGACCTATGCTGTCCTCGGTCTGCATCCACCGCGCGCCGTCTTCGAGCTCGAACACGAAGCGACCGTTGCTGAGCCGCCGCGCTTGCGTGAGGGTCGCGGTGATCTGATTGACCTCTTCGTCTTCTTCGTCACCACCACCGAACAACCTGATCTTCGGGAGCCTTAACCCGAACAGCCCGCGCTTTGCCTCGGCCACTTTTTCGCGATCTGCGATCACCAGATCGCGCGATTGCTGCGCTTCATAGACGTCGGCGACTTCACGGTCGAAACAAGCGAGCCGCGCCTCGGGATCGGTGATGGCGCGGCACTCGAACAACTTGCCGACCACTTCCGGAGTGTCGATCTCCTCCGCCGGATCGGACTGTGCCGCCAGCGGCTGCACGACCAGCCCCGCAAGGGCCGAAAAACAAACGGCAAACTTCAATGAACGCATATCCACTCCCAAAGTTGATGCCCCGATACGACAGTGACGCAATACGCTCATAACCAATTGCGTTGCCATATGACATATCGAGATACCGGGAATTGGCCGGATTGCGGCAGTTTGGATGGTAAATCGCACCTGTTAAACAGTGTTGCATGCCTGCTACACCGCGATTTCAATTTCCCAAAGATCGACACGATCGCTTCCCTTGTGCCGGGCAAGGCGCCTAACCGGGAAAGTAGGGACTAACTGGGCGGAATCCGTGCATGCGCTGCGCGTGTCCCGTCTCGCATTAGCCCAATGAACTGGAGAAAGATCAGGCGCGGCGCTCCGTGCGGCACGTTCGATCTCTTTCCGCCACGTGTCTTTTCTAAGGGGGAAGACATTAGTCATGAGGGTAAAAAACCATATGAAGATTTCCAACCAGCTCCGACTGAGCGCTGGATCGTTGGCGGTCGGCTTGGTTCTCGCTTCTGCACCTGCCTTTGCGCAGGATGCCGACGTCACTAGTGACGGCGACGAAGCGGAAACCGAGAACACCATTCTGGTCACCGGTTCGCGTCTGAACGTTAACCCCAACCTCGAAGGTGCAAACCCCGTCCTTTCCGTTTCGCAGGAACAGATCAAGGCTCAGGGTACGGTTCGCGTCGAAGACCTCGTCAACCAGCTGCCGCAGGTTTTCGCCGGTCAGGCCGGTGAGGTCTCGAACGGTGCCTCGGGTACGGCAACCCTGAACCTTCGCGGTGTCGGCTCGGTCCGCACCCTGGTTCTGATCGATGGTCGTCGTCTTCCTTACGGTTCGTCGAGCATTTCGTCTGCAAACCTCGACCTCATCCCGACCCAGCTGATCGAACGTGTCGACGTTCTGACCGGTGGTGCTTCGGCTGTGTACGGTTCGGACGCTGTTGGCGGTGTTGCCAACTTCATTCTGCGTCGCGACTTCGAAGGTTTTGAACTCGACCTTCAGGGCAACTTCCAGCAGACCGGCAACGGCAACGAATTCTTCAACAACGTCACTGCCGCTGCGCAGCAGCCGTTGGCAGAGCCGATCATCGACGGCGTTGAATTCACCGTCACCGGCATGATCGGTACCAACACGGCCGATGGCCGCGGTAACGTTACGATCTATGCAAGCTACGAAAAGCGTGAGCAGGTTACTCAGAACAACCGTTCGTTCTCAGCTTGTACGATTGGTGAATCGAGCTCTGCGACGAGCTTTGGCGGTGCAGGCTGCGTCGGTTCTTCGAACTTCCGCCGCTTTGCCGACTTCTTCAACGGCGACGGCGTCAACGACGACGTGTTCCAGCAAGAAGACGGTACGCTTGTTCCGTTCGTTGGTGGACCGGCTCAGACCTACAACTTCGGCGCGCTGAACTTCTTCCAGCGTCCGTCCGAGCGTTTCACGATCTACGGTCGCGGTCACTACGACATCACCGACAACATGGAAGTCTTCCTCGATGTCAGCTACACGGACGTCTTCTCCGACGCTCAGATTGCTGAATCGGCGTCGTTCGGTGTCCACCCGATCAACTGCGGCAACCCGCTGATCCAGAACACTCCGGGCATCGACCTCGCAACTGAGGTCTTCAACTGCTCGGCCGATGATATCGCCAATGACGTTATCATCCCGAATGCCTTCGCCTCGCACCGTAACGTCGAAGGCGGCCCGCGTAACTCGCGTCTCGAGAACAGCGCGTTCCGTATCGTTGGCGGCCTGCGCGGCGACTTCGGTGACAGCGTCTGGGCTTACGAAATCTTCGGTCAGTATTCCGAAACTTCCGACAGCTCGCTTTCCACCAACGACTTCATCATTGAAAACCTCCAGCAGGCTTTCAACGTTGTCGACGATGGTAACGGCAATGCCGTTTGCGCAGACCCGTCGGGTGGCTGTGTTCCTTACAACATCTTCCAGCGTGGACCGAACGGCGAAAGCCTCGTGACGCAGGCGGCTCTGGACTTCATCCAGGGCGTCGGCATCGTGATCGGTGAAACCACTCAGCTGGTTGCTGGTGCCAACGTTCAGGCCGACCTGGGCGAATACGGCTTCAGCTCGCCGTTCTCCGAAGAAGGTATCGGCTTCCTGGTCGGCGTCGAGTATCGTGAAGATACCCTGGAATCGATCCCTGATGAGATCAGCCAGGTTCCGGGCGGCGGCTTCACCGGTGTCGGCGGCGCTACGCTTCCGGTTGCCGGTTCGGTCAACGTCTACGAGATCTACACCGAGCTGCAGGTCCCGCTGGTAACCGACAAGCCGTTCTTCGAAGAGCTGACCCTGTCGGGCCAGTATCGTTATTCGGACTACAGCGCTGAGGGCAACAACACGACCAACAGCTTCAGCACCAATGCATTCGGTGTGCAGCTGACCTGGGCACCGGTTGAAGACATCACATTCCGTGGTCAGTTCCAGCGAGCTGTTCGCGCACCGAACGTGATTGAGCTTTACACCGGCCAGAACACCGGTCTGCCAAACCTCAACTCGACGACGAACTCGAACGGCGATCAGATCTTTGACCCGTGTGCGACCGCATTCCCGACGGCTACTCTGGCGGCTTGCCAGAACACCGGCGTGACGGCTGCACAGTTCGGTAACATCCCTGATGTTATCTCGGGCCAGACCCAGTCGCTTACGGGTGGTAACCCGAACCTGAACCCGGAAGAATCGGATACCTATACGTTTGGCGCGGTCATCACGCCTTCGTTCATTCCGGATCTTTCGATCACGGTGGACTACTTCAACATCACCGTTGATGGGTTCATCGCTGCCGGTATCGCCGCACAGACCACTCTCGATCAGTGTCTTGCGACGGGTAACCCGACGTTCTGTAATCTGATTACCCGTGCGTCGAACGGTTCGCTTATCGCCGGCATCGCGGGCGTTGGTTTCCAGCAGACCAACCTCAACATCGCTGAGCTCGAAACCTCGGGTATCGACGTCCAGGTCAACTACAACACGGACATCGATGGAATCGGCGGTCTGCGTCTCGATTACGCGGCCACCTACCTGGACAAGTTCGACTTTGCGTCGTTCCCAGGTGACACGCCGATCGAGTGTGCCGGCTTCCTCAACAACGGTTGTGTTGCTCCGGTGAACCCGAAGTATCGTCACCGGGCACAGCTGACTTGGGAAACCCTGTTCGGCGTGGATGCCACGGTAGCATGGCGCCACTTCTCGGGTACCGAGAACGATGCGGTAGCCGCGAACCCGCAGATCGATGACGATCTGCCGGCAGTGAACTACATCGACATTTCGTTCTTCGCAGAACTGAATGACACGATTTCGCTGCGTGGCGGTATCCTCAACGTCAACAACGACCAGCCGCCGGTTTCGACCTCTTCGGGTCCGCCGCTCGGTAACGGTAACACCTTCCCGACCATCTACGACACAGCGCGTACGGTGTTCGCTGGTGTGAACTTCCGCTTCTGATCGAAGCGAAAGCCAACCAAACAAAGGAGCCGCGGACTTCGGTCCGCGGCTTTTTTGTTGGGCAACTCGGATCCGGGACAACCCAGCGAAGATACGAGTCGTGCCCGGCCCCAAAAGGCATCAACGATGGCGACCGCGCGGCAGAGACAGCGAGAGGGCAGGATGACAGGACCATTCGATACAGGTCGATAACGCTCCAATGCCGCACTCGGCCGACGGGAAGGACCCTGCGATATTTGGACACCCCGAGCGGTATCGGAAAGCAGCAAGCAGCTGGAGGCCGCTCGTCGCCTATGCGTCGGCCGGGTGCGTCGGCAAGCGCGCTGCGGCCAGAGATTGCCAAGGGTCCGTGAAGAGCGCGCGTGACACGCAGGTCAGCCCGCTCGCCTACCCCACTTTTCCGCAGAGGCGGAATCAATCCCGCCGCTGCCAAGAGCGGTCATCCTGCAGCCAGGGGCCCACCGTTCAGGAGGGCGGTTCTCCCGTTCTACCAACCCCATTGCCTCAACCGGCTGGAGCGCAGTTTACCTATCGCTCCAGGCGCCGAATGGCATCAAAAAGGCCCGCACGGCAGTGTTGCCGAGCGGGCCGATTGATCTTCGCGAATTGCGCTTGGGGTCAGAGACCGCCAGGTCCGCAATCGTTGGCGAGATAGTCCAGCATCTTGGTGTAGAATTGCTGTTGGTGGTTGTACATCAGGGTCACGTAGAAGTGGTCGGCGTCTTCCAGCGTTACGAACTGGCCTTCCTTGCCGGCCTTCTCGAACTCCTTCTTGTAGTCCGTGAAGTTGAAGTACATCACGCGCCGGTCGTCCTCAGGGTGGACCATCAGCAGCGGGATGTTGACCTTCGACACTTCCTTGATCGGATTGATGCCGATCGTGCCGCGACGCTTGCCCCAGTCGTCCAGAGCCTTGGGCGAATTCGGGTTGCGGCGCATGTTGTAGACCTTTTCCGGATCCGCAACCGCGGCGCCGGCGATCGCACACTGGTAGATGTTGTTCTCGCGGCTTAGCGAAACCAGCGCGGCATAGCCGCCATACGACCAGCCGAACATTGCGATACGATCGGGATCGACCAAGCCTTGCTCGACGAGATACATCGCGCCGTCGTCCTTGTCGTCCTGCATGGCGCCGCCATGTTCGCCATAGGCGCTGTCGAAGTGGTCCTGTCCCCAGCCGACCGACATGCGATACTGCGGCTGCAGAACCATGTAGCCGGCATTGGCCAGCAGCTGGCCCCACTCGTCATAGGTAATGATCTCGTTCACGTGCGGTCCGCCATGCGGCAGAACCACCAGCGGGAACGGGCCTTCGCCCTTGGGAACCGTGACATAGCCCGGGATCATCTTGCCATCGCGTGCGGGGTAACGAATGTACTGCACATCGGCGAGTTGATCGGGGTTCACGAGGGGGTTGCGGCTGCCGAGCTTGGCCATCTGGCCATCCTTGACCAGCCAGAACGAGCCCGGATCGCGCGGACCACGATTGGTCACCACCATGGTGCTGCCATCGCGCGAGCGGCTGGTGATCGAGACGCTGTGGGCGTACGGGATCTGCTGCTCGAGCGCTTCGTAAAGCGCCTTTTCCTCTTCGTCGAACCAGTGGCGCTCGCGCTTCGCGCCCGAGAAACGGGCTGCAACGAGCTTGTCATTGCCCGGAATCGAGTGCGTCTGAAGGCCAAGCACGTCGGCATCTTCGGCCTGGAACAGTTTCTGGCCGAACTGACCGCTGGAGAAGTCGAACTCCCACAGGGCCGCCTTGTCTTCGCCGTCGCGGTTATCGACGATGTAGCCGATATTCGGATCGTCGTGCTTGAAACCGCGCAGGCCGTGGAGACCGCCGAGAACCCGGTAGAGGTTGCCATATTCGTCGAGGTCGTATTCCTCGCCGAACTGCTTCCACGAACCGTCGCCCGGCTGGCGATAATAATATTTCAGCTTCTTCGAGCCGTTGTCGTACCCTTCGGCGTAGCGTGGGTTGCCGTTGTTATCGAAGCGGATGTTCGAGTATTTGTCGTTGCCCTTGATGACGAGGCTCTTGGTGCCCCGCTTGAGGTCGAACTTCCAATACGACGTCGGGCGGAAGGCTTCAAACGGGTCGACACCGGTCGGATCGGGGATCGCGTTACCGCCTGAAATCAGGATCTTGTTAGGCTCGTTCGGAAGCGTGTTTTCGATCCCGAAGTTCCCCGATACCTGCTGGAACTTGTTGGTATCGAGATTGTAGAAGTAGGCCGCATATTCGCGCGTGTCTTCTTCCGGACCCTTCACCTTTTCGCGAACGATCTGCCAGGCCGATCCGAAAATGTAGTTGTCGCTCACCCAGCTTGCGCTGATGATTTCCATCGGGTGGTCGCCCTTGCGCTTGCTCGAAGCGTCGAGCCGGCGATAGGGTTTGGACAGGTCGTCGGTCTTGTAGATTTCAAGCAGGTAGGTGCCTTCGCGGCTTTCGACCTTGTGGACCAGCAAGTGCTTGCCGTCGGGCGACAGCTGCACCGCATTGACGACATCGCGCAGTGCCCAAACGTCGATGGGAACGGCGGATTGCGACTGCGCCTGCGTTTCCGAAGGTGCGGCGACACTCAAACCGAGGACACTGACGCCAATCATTGCGGCTGTCAGAGGTGCGTTCAAAAATTTCATAGTCACGACTCTTGTGAAGTGGATGATGAGTTCGATGAATTAGCGAGCCGCGCGTCCTCCCCGGCGTCTCGCCACGGCGCGCAATAAAACAAAAAAGCGGCCTCTCGGCAAGTGCGAGAGGCCGCCTTTTTTTGGCTTAGTTGCGAGGCTCTTGGATCAGAAGCGGTAAAGCAGCTGAGCGAAGAACTCGCGTCCGTCGAGGTTGTACGGACCACCGATCGGAATGTTCGACACGCCGAACACTTCGTTGGTGTCGATCAGCGGCGGTTCGGTATCGAAGATGTTGGTCACACCCGCGATGATCCGGATCGTGCCGTTGTCCCAACGGATCGACGCGGTGTGCTCGAACCACTCGTCGGCGAAGCCCACGTCGCGGCAGATGATACCGTCGCCTGCAACGTTGGCGGAACCCGCACCGAGGCAGGTGTCGCCGAAGAAGCCGGTTCCTTCGTTACCGAAGGCGTCGTCGAGCGGGTCGATACCGTCGGCCTGCTGTTCCACAGCATCGACATAACGGGTCTGCCACGTGAAGCGGAAGTTGTCGTAGTCGACGTTGAAGGTTGCGCGACCGGTCCAGCTCGGGAAGTTGAACTCGCCGGCGTCGTCGTCGAATTCGATCGAACCGTCATCGTTGGTGAACAGGCTCGAACGTTCGATCAGGTGGTTGGCACGCAGGTTCAGCGCAAGGCCGAACACTTCGCCGCCGATCGTGACATCCTTGCCGAAGGTGGCGTTGATGTCGATGCCGCGGACCGACTCCTGGTCCAGGTTGATGAAGCCCTGGAAGATGTCGGAGACGAGCAGACGGCCAGTGGTCGAGGTCGTGATACGATCGCAGAACTGGCTGCGCACGTCCTCTTCGCGAGCGAAGCAGTCGTTGATGATGAACTGCGCCCCCGGCTCGATGATCGATTCCTTCAGCTTGATGTCGTAGTAGTTGAAGTTGACCGCGACATCGAAGCCGTCACCGAAGGTTTCCTCGAAAGCGAAACCGGTGGTGATCGAACGCGACGTTTCCGGATCGAGGTTCGCTCCGTTGTTGAGCACGCCGCCCGAAGTGATCTCGACACTCGACGTCTGGAAGGTGTTGAGGCCTTCGTCATCGATACCGACACGGGTCGGGTCGCGACCTTCGCGGATGCAATTCGCGAGAACGAAAGCATCACGATCGTCGGTTGCTGCATTGTAGACGCCGCCGACGAATGCATCGTCCGGAACGGCGCACGGATCGAACAGCGTGAGGAAGCCCGACTGGCTGTCAAGGAACAGTTCACGCAGGTTCGGTGCACGGAACGAAGTGCCGTAGCTGAGTTTGAGCAGCAGCGACGGGATCGGACGCCAGCCGCCCTTGATCGAGAACGTGCCGTTGGTGCCGTAGAACTCGTCATCGGTCAGACGACCCGACAGGTTGACGGTCAGTTCCTCGACCCATGGCTCACCGGCCATAAGCGGCACGTCGAGCTCGCCGAACAGTTCGCGAACCGTACGCGAACCACTCGCCCCGCTATCGGCGAAGAAGCCGAAGAACAGGCCGTTCGAAGCCACCGAGTTGGGCGTCGAGTTGATCGTGTCTTCGCGCCATTCGGCACCGAGCACGACACCCACCGGACCGGCCGGAAGTTCGAACAGGTCGCCGGTGACGAAGCCCGAGAGGATGATCTGCTCGTAGGTCGTGTCGAAGCTACGTTCGCCGAAGATGTAGTCGCGTTCGGCCTGGCTGGCGAGATCGCCAATGGCGCCCGTCAGCACGCTCGGGGCGAACAGGTTGACCGGCACACACTGACCGGCGTTCAGGCCTGGATCGGCGAGTTCCGGGTTTGCAAGGCCGGCGGCGTTACATTCGCCGATGACCTGCGGATCGCCGAAGAACCCGAAGAAATCCTGGTTCTGGTCGTAGTCGTCGGCGATTCCGTCACCGTTGTTATCGATGATGCCGTCGCCGTCGAAGTCGGCCGTCGGGTCGAGACCCAGCGACAAAGCCAGGCGGTCTTCACGGATACCGAAGCGCCGCGAACGGCCTTCCGAACGCGAATACACACCCGAGAAATCGAAGGTCCAGCTCGAACCGATGAACGGCAGGTCGCCGCGCACCCCGAGAACACCGCGATACTGCTCTTGCAGAATATCGACGTTGTTCCGGTCACCCGCGATCGCGCCGATCGGCGAAATCGGCAGCGGGAAGCCGGTCGAAAGCGGGTTCACATCCGGGTTTCCATCGCCATCCGCATCGCGGGTGAAGATGTCCGGATCGGCAATAACCTGCAGCGCGTTGTCGGCTGCGCGACAATCGACGCCATTGGGGTTGCTGACGATGTTACAAGGGTTGAACTGGTTGACGTCAGGCACCGACGGGAAGAACTGCGGGATGCCGGTGTTCGGCAGGCGGATCTCCGCGCGGCTGTAGTTCGCCTCGAAGTAAGGCGTGATGTTGGCTTCGCCCGGGAAGGTGTATTCACCGTAGGCAAAGACGTTGATCAGTTCCTGTTCCGAAATGAACGTCTGTTCGAGGTTGGCCCCGTTGGTGTTGACGTTCTGGAAATCGACATCGCGGATTCCGTCACCGTTTGTGTCGAGATCGACACCGCTGAAACCGGTCGATTCGCCGAAGCCAAGGCCCGGAATGTTGGCAATGTTCCCGTTGGCCGGGAAGTAGACCGAACCCAGACGCGTGAACGGAATGAACGTGCGACCGGAGATACCGCCAATCTTACATTCGTTTTCCGAAACGGTCACACCGGGAGTACGGTTGCTAACGATGGCGTTGTCGCGCAGCCCGGTCGTCAGGATGTTGCCGTTCTGGTCGATTTCGAGGTGCGTGTTACAACCCGACAGGAAGTCGCGGTCGCCCAGGGTCACTTCGTCGCGGAACGCATATTCCGCACCGATACCGAAGAACGCACGGTCGGTGTTGAAGCCCCAGGCCGCACTCACGACGTAGTCGTCGCCGCCACCTTCGGGGTTGATGTTGCCGTTGGCCTGGATTTCGAGCCCGTCGAAGTCCTTGCGCAGGATCAGGTTACCCACACCGGCCACAGCGTCCGAACCGTAGACCGACGACGCGCCGTCGAGCAGCAGGTCGTAGCGATCGACCAATGTCGAAGGGATGAGGTTGAGCGACGGGTTGACCGGGGCGCCCTCCACACCGGACGGTGCGAGACGGCGACCGTTAAGGAGCAGCAATGTCCGGTCGGCGCCGAGACCGCGAAGGTTCAGCGTCTGCGAACCCGGACCGTTGTCCAGAACGAAGCCCTGGAAGGTTGCGTCGATCTGCTGACCGGCTGCACTTTCCGAACGCTGAAGGATCTGCGCCGGGTCGAAGGCACCAACGGCCTGCTGGTTTTCGGTGCTGAGGACCTGCAGAGGCGAAATCGAGCTGTAGGTGTCGCGAACGATACGCGAACCGGTGACGGTGATGCCGCCTCCCTGCTGGGTGCTGCCGGAAGCGTCCGTGCCGACGTCGACCTGCTCTTCCTCTTCTTCCTCTTGCCCTTCCTGGCCTTCATCCTGTGCGTAGGCCGGGCCGGCCACGACGAATGCGATCGCCGATGCCGAGAAGGCGAGCGCCTTCATTGAATTGCTGTGAAACTTTTTCATGATCACTCCAGTTGCGACAACCGAAGCCTTAATCGCTACCAAACCCTCGTCACCGAAAACGCAAATTCCCCTGCGCAATCGAAACGTCCCTCATGGTTCCGCGACAAAGCCCCTGCGGTGGTAGATGTGTGCAACGGAGACGGTTTGATGTAAATGCGGCGTTCAGGAACAGACCACTTTTCGGGCCGGTGTTGCGGGAATCACACAGGGCCTTGTTAACGCCCGAAACAAGCTGCGCTCACGGCTTTGCGAAAAAAATAAGCTGTGCACGTCAGACGCAACAATTCGTCGCACTTGTCGCAAACGTCAATTCAGCGTCATTTTGTTTCACAGCGACGCAAGCCGAATCCCGGTCGCCATCAGGCGACCTGCATGCTCAGTTCGCCATCGCCTTCGTCCACCTTCAGGGTCGCCCCGTCGATGACTTTCCCTTCCAGCAACATCTCGGCCAGTGGGTCCTGCAGATAGCGCTGCACCGCACGTTTCAACGGCCGCGCACCATAGACGGGATCGTACCCCACCCGGCCGAGCCAGCGCAACGCGGCGTCGGTGAGGTCGAGCGTGATCTTGCGATCGTCGAGCAGCTTCTGCACGCGCTTGACCTGGATCGCGACGATCGGCGCCATATGCTCCATCGCCAGGCGGTGGAACAGGATGATCTCGTCCAGCCGGTTGAGGAATTCGGGGCGGAAGTGCCCACGCACCACGTCCATCACTTCGTTCTCGACGTCCGCGACCTTGCCGTCGTCGGGCAGGTTCGACAGGAACTGGCTGCCGAGGTTCGAGGTCAGGATGATCAACGTGTTCGAGAAATCGACCACCCGGCCCTGACCGTCTGTCAGGCGACCGTCGTCCAGCACTTGCAACAAGACGTTGAAGACGTCGCCATGCGCCTTCTCCACCTCGTCGAACAGCACCACCTGATAAGGGCGACGGCGCACCGCTTCGGTTAGCACCCCGCCCTCGTCATAGCCGACATAGCCCGGAGGTGCGCCGATGAGCCGAGCGACCGAATGCTTCTCCATGAATTCGCTCATGTCGATCCGGACCATCGCCTGATCGTCATCGAACAGGAATTCGGCGAGCGCCTTGGTCAGTTCGGTCTTGCCGACGCCGGTCGGGCCGAGGAACAGGAAACTGCCGAGCGGGCGACCCGGATCCTGCAGACCAGCGCGCGCCCTGCGCACGGCCTTGGACACCGCTCCGATCGCTTCGACTTGCCCGATCACGCGCTTGCCGAGGATTTCCTCCATCTGCAGCAGCTTCTCGCGCTCGCCTTCCATCATCTTGTCGATGGGAATGCCGGTCCAGCGCGAAACGACCCCGGCGATATCTTCTTCGGTCACTTCCTCTCGCAGCAGCGCATCTTCGCTCAGTTCCTCGGCCGCTTCGAGCTGCTTTTCCAGTTCCGGGATCTTGCCGTAGGAGAGCTCGCCGGCTTTCGCCAGATCGCCTTCGCGCTGGGCCTGTTCCAGTTCCAGACGCGCGGCGTCGAGCTGTTCCTTGATCTTGCCTTCGGCTTCGATCTTGTCACGTTCGTTCTGCCAGCGGGTTGTGAGCTCGGAAGATTCCTGTTCGAGGTTGGCCAGCTCTTCGCGGAGCGCTTCGAGACGCTCTTTCGACGCCTTGTCGTCTTCCTTGGCCAGCGCCGTCTCTTCGATCTTAAGCTGGATGATCCGGCGGTCGAGTTCGTCGATCTCTTCGGGCTTGCTCTCGACTTCCATACGGATGCGCGACGCGGCCTCGTCCATCAGGTCGATCGCCTTGTCGGGCAAGAAACGGTTCTGGATGTAGCGGTCGGAAAGGCGCGCTGCGGCGACGATAGCCGTGTCGGTGATCCGCACGCCATGATGCAGCTCATACTTGTCCTTGATCCCGCGCAGGATCGAAATCGTGTCTTCGACGCTGGGTTCGTCGATATAGACCGGCTGGAAGCGCCGCTGCAGCGCCGGGTCCTTCTCGACATATTTCTGATACTCGTCGAGCGTCGTCGCGCCGATACAGTGAAGCTCGCCGCGTGAAAGCGCCGGCTTCAGCAGGTTGGAGGCGTCCATCGAGCCTTCGCTCGCCCCGGCCCCGATCAGCGTATGCATCTCGTCGATGAACAGGATGATCTGCCCGTCGGCGTGCTTGACCTCGTCGAGCACCGATTTGAGCCGTTCCTCGAACTCGCCGCGATACTTCGCGCCTGCGATGAGCGCGCCCATATCGAGGCTCATCAGCGTGCGGCCCTTGAGGCTGTCGGGCACGTCGCCATTTGCGATGCGCAGCGCGAGACCTTCGGCAATCGCGGTCTTGCCCGTGCCGGGTTCGCCGATCATAGCCGGGTTGTTCTTGGTCCTGCGGGCGAGAATCTGGATTGCGCGGCGGATCTCTTCGTCGCGGCCGATGACCGGATCGAGCTTGCCGTCGCGCGCCGCCTGGGTGAGATCGCGCGCGAATTTTTCCATCGCATCGTAGGAGCTTTCGGCGTTGGCGCTGTCGGCTTTCTTACCGCCGCGCAAAGCTTCGATCGCAGCGTTGAGCGTCTGCGGCGTGACGCCCGCACTCTTCATCGCATCGCCGGTCTCACCCGGTGCCATGGCCAAGGCGGTCAGCAGTCGTTCGACAGCGACGTAGCTGTCGCCCGCCTTGTCCGCGAGCTGTTCCGCGCTGTCGAGCGCGCGCACCGCGTCGTTGTCGAGGCCCGGGGTCTGCTGCGCTCCGCCACCGGTAACCACGGGAATCTTCCCAAGCCCGGCATCGACGCCGCTCACGGCTTTGGCCGGATCGCCGCCCGCGCGCTGGATCAGCCCGGCGGCCATGCCCTCTTCGTCTTCGAGCAGCGCCTTGAGCAGGTGCAGCGGCGTGATCCGCTGATGGTTCATTCGGATCGCAACAGTCTGCGCGCTTTGCAGGAAGCCCTTGGCGCGATCGGTGAACTTTTCGAGATTCATTGAAGACCCCTCACTGGAATTGCTCGCCTGACGTAGTGTTGCATTTTCGCAACACAAGCCCTGCCCGCAAAAAATGTCTCGCGCAGGTGTATTACTCGACTAGGTGGGTCGGGCAAGTCCGCTTGCCAACCCCTGTCGCGCAGGCACAGATCGGGCGCAGAGAGATTTGTGGAGTTCTCCGATGAGACGGTCAGTTCAAGGCCCTATCGCTATTGAAGGGCTCTCGATCACGGCGATTGAAACAGCTCAATACCCGCTGGCCTGCCCATCCTTGCGCATCTCGGTCGCGCCCGAATAGACTCCGGTTTCCGGATCGCGCACAATCGCCTGGTAGCCGCCGAACATGATGCCGTTGCTGACGACGCGGACATTGTGGCCCATTTCGCGCAGCCGCTCGATTGTAGCTTGCGGAATGCCCGGCTCGACATTCAGCGTGCCGAGCGGGTCGGCTGCCGGTCCGCTCAAAGCCTCAGTCGGCTGGCGCCCGCCATCGTGGTTGATCCGCGCCGCATCGCCCGCTTCCTGCACATTCATGCCAAAGTCGACCATGTTGATCAGCACCTGCACATGGCCCTGCGGCTGCATCCCCCCGCCCATCAGGCCAAGCGTCATGAACGGCTTGCCGTCTTTCTTCACGAAGGCCGGGATGATCGTGTGGAACGGGCGTTTGCCCGGTTCGTAGGCGTTGGGGTGCGCCGGATCGAGGCTGAACAGCTCGCCGCGATCCTGGAACATGAAGCCGAGACCGTCGGGCACCAGCCCGCCCCCCATGCCGCGATAGTTGGACTGAATCAGGCTCACCATCATCCCGTCCTTGTCGGTCACGGTGAGGTAAGTGGTGTCGCCCTCGCCTTCGAGCTTGGGCTCTCCCGGCCCGAATTCGGGCGTCGCTCGCTCTGGGTCGATCAACGCAAACCGCTCGCGTCCATACTCTTCGGTCAGCAGGTCCTTCGGGAACGGGAAGAAATCGGTATCGGCATAGAAGCGGGCGACGTCGGCATAGGCCAGCCGCTTTGCTTCGGTGATGTAGTGGATCACTTCCGGACTGCCGCGCTCCCACTGACGCAGGTCGACATTCTTGAGGATGTTGACCATCTGCAATGCGGCGAAGCCCTGGCCATTGGGCGGAAGCTCGCACAATTCGTAGCCGTCGCGATATTCCGCGCAGGCCGGTTCGACCCAATCGCTGGTATGCGAGGCGAAATCTTCGAGCGTGTAGGCGGATCCCTGGCGCTGGAGGTAGTCGACCATCACCCGGGCGAGATCGCCTGCATAGAATGCATCGCGACCGTCGCGTCCGATCGTCTCCAGCGTGTCGGCGAGGTCGGGGTTCTTGAAGACGTCGCCCGCCTTTGGCGCAGTGCCGTCGGCGAAATAGGTCGCGCGGGCATTGTCGAATTCGAACGGATAGCTTTCGAGCCGCCTTGTGTAAGACCGCAGCGAGCGGTCGAGGTACATCGCGATGATCGGGGCGACCGGATGCCCTTCGCGCCCATATTTGACCGTCGGTGCCAGCACGTCGCTCATCGGCATTTTGCCGAACCTTTCGTGCATTGCGAACCACGCATCGACAGTGCCTGGGATCGTGACCGGCAGCGGCCCGACCGGAGGCAAGGCAGCCGCTCCATTGAGCTTTTCGAGCAATTGCGCCAGCGTCTGGCCTTTGGGCGAGCGGCCGGAGCCATTGATGCCGTAAAGCTTGTCCGTCCTGGGATCGTAGATGATGGCGTAAAGGTCTCCCCCGATCCCATTGCCGGTCGGCTCCATGAGGCCGAGCGCGGCGTTGGCGGCAATCGAGGCATCGACCGCGGTGCCGCCGGACTTCAGGATATCGAGCGCGATCTGCGTCGCGAGCGGATGCGCGGTCGCGGCCATTCCGTGCTGGGCAATCACCGGACTGCGCGACCAGTTCGCGCCAACCGGCCGGCCACCGGCTCCAATCTGCTCTTCGACGGGCCTTTGCTCCTGGGCGACAGCGGGCATTGCCAGCGAAGCCAGCGCAAGCATGGTGGCCGTTAGCGCGATACGCATCGTTTTCTCCAATGAAGTCGGTTTGAGCGGTCCAGCCCCTGTAACGCACGAGTCCGGCCAATGGTTCATGCCTGGCGTATACCGTCGGGAAGAATGCCCGCAAGCCGGTCTTTCCCAAGCGTCTGGACCCCGCGGAACCCCAGTTCCGGAAACTCCCGGCACGCTCGACAGTATGGTTCGATGACAAAGGCCAAAGCCCCGTCCTACCTCGGCGGCAAGATTGCTTGCCAAGGTCCGGGGGTAAAGGCATGAATCGCAGCGAGAGAGAATTGGAGAGACCGGTAATGAAATGGTTGGGACGCGGCGTTTTTGCGCTGGCGGTGCTGTCGATTGCGGCGTTTGTCACGCTGGCAAGCTGGGAGCCGTTCTTCGCCAAGCAGGCAAGCTATTCGCCCGGTAAAGCCGAGATCTACGAAGCAGAGATCGTCCGCGACGAATTCGGCGTTCCGCATATCTACGGCAAGACCGATCCGGACGTCGCGTTCGGTGTCGCTATCGCCCATGCAGAAGACGACTTCTTTACACTGCAAGATGTGATCGCAATGTCGCGCGGGCGCTATGGTGCGATCGCAGGCGAGGAAGGCGCAACCTTCGACTACGTCTACCACCTCCTCGACGCGCGCGGCACGGCCGAACGCAAATATCCCGAACTGCCGGAGGATACTCGGGCGCTGTTCGAAGCCTATGCCGCAGGGCTCAATCACTATGCCAAGGCCAACACGGACGAGCTCAAGCTCGGCAATCTCTTCCCTGTCAACGGCGAGGATGTGGCCGCCGGCTTCGTCCTGCGCCAACCCTTCTTCTACGGCCTCGGCAACGTCATTGGTCCGCTGGTGGCGGGCGAACCGCTCCAGCGCGAATTCGGGCCGGACATTCCCGGCTTTCCACGCGACAAGCCCGCTCCCGATGCGGCGGAGCAGGCCTTCCTGACAGGAACGCACCCCCTGCCATGGGGCGAGGAGGCGGGGCTGCTGGGTTCGAATGCCTGGGCGGTAACGCCCGAGCGTTCCGGCGGTCCTACGACCTTGATCTCGAACTCGCACCAGCCGCTGCGCGGCGGAGTCGCATGGTACGAATTCAGCGTCGAAAGCGAGGATGGCTGGCACTTCACCGGAGCCAACTTCCCCGGCTCGCCCTTCCCCTTTCTCGGCCACAATCGCCACCTTGGTTGGACCAACACCGTCAATCGTCCCGACATGGCCGACGTCTATGAGCTGGAAGTCAACGACGCTGGAACGCAGTACCGGCTCGATGGCGAATGGCGCGATCTCCAGCGCAAGACCGTTACGCTGCCGGTCAAGCTTGGCCCCGTTACGCTACCGATCCGCCGCGAAGTGCTCCGCAGCATCCATGGCCCGGTAATCCAGAATGACGAAGGCTATTTCGCGATCCGTTATGGCGGGATCGACAGCGTCGAGCAGCTCGACGCCTATTATCGCCTCAACAAGACGACCAATCTCGAAGAGTGGCAGGAACAGATCGGCCGGATGGCAATTCCGAGCACGAATTTCGTCTATGCCGACGAGGCCGGTAACATCGCCTATGTCTACAACGCCGCGATCCCCGATCGTCCGGAACTGGACGAGGTGCGGGCCAACTGGCGCGGCATCCTGGACGGCACGAAGTCCGAGCTGATCTGGGATGGGCCGGTCGAATACGAAGAGATTCCCAAGCTGATCAACCCGCAAAGCGGCTGGCTCTACAACGCCAATAACGAGCCTTTCACGGCGGCGGGCGAAGGCAGCGATCTGTCGCCCGAGGACTTCTCGCCCGTGCTGGGTGTCGAACGCAAGCAGACCAACCGCTCGCGCCGTGCCTACAAACTCCTGAGCGAAGCGGGTACGCTCGATCGCGCGACGCTCGAACGGATCAAATACGATACGGGTTATGAGCGCGAAGGGTATATCGCCCGGATGTTCGCAGACATCGAATCGCTCGAATTTCCGCTGCGAATGAAAGATGCCGGATCGACCGGCGGCAGGGTGCAGGAAGCGCGCGACCTCTTGCTGCAATGGGACTTCAGCGCAGACAGTCGGGGTTCGGCCGATGCCCTCGCCTACCTGCTGATCCGCGATTTCATGTCGGCCGAATACCAGAACCGCGAATGGCCCGATGTCCGCGAAAAACTGGAAGAAGCGGCCGACCACCTTTTCGACCATTTCGGACGGCTTGACCCGCCGATGTCGGACCTGGTCCGCCTGCGCCAGGGTGATGTCGACCTGCCGCTCACCGGCGGATCCGACACGCTGCGCGCAGCCACGACCTGGCGGGTCGATGACGACGGTCGTCTCAGTCTCGTCCATGGCGACAGCTTCATCCAGTGGGTCGAGTGGCCGAGTGGAGAGAACGCTGGAGAACGGGTATTCTCGCGCTCCATCCAACCGTTCGGCGCGGCGATCACCCGGCCGGAGAGTCCGCACTACACCGACCAGATGCAGCTGTTTGTCGATCACAAGTTGAAGCCGGTTTATTTCTGGCGGGACGACGTGCTTGCAAACGCCAAGCGTCGCTACACGGTAAGCAACGCTCAATAAATGGCACTTGATTCATCGTGCCCGTACCCGCACGATAATTACCAATACCGGTCTTCACTTCGGAGAGAACCAATGTCGCTACGTCTCGCCACCACCAGCCTCGCTGCGCTCAGCATCGCACTGGCCGTTCCTGCCACACCCGTCTTCGCCGACGACCATGCCGCCACCGAAGCTTCGCAATCGGGCGACCTTGCTGAGCTCGTCTCGCAGGTTTCGATACCGTTCGAACGCTTCCAGCTCGAAAACGGTCTCACCGTCGTAGTCCATGAGGACCGCAAGGCGCCGATCGTCGGGGTCGCGGTCTGGTACAATGTCGGCTCCAAGGACGAGCCGGAAGGCAAGACCGGCTTTGCCCATCTGTTCGAACACCTGATGTTCAACGGCTCGGAAAACGCCCCGAACGACTATTTCCAGTATCTCCAGGAAATGGGCGCGACCGACTACAACGGCACCACCAATTTCGACCGCACCAATTACTTCCAGACGGTCCCGCGCCCGGCGCTCGAACGAGCGCTGTGGCTCGAAAGCGACCGCATGGGCTACCTGCTCGGCGCGGTGACCCAGGAAAAGCTCGATAACCAGCGTGGCGTCGTCCAGAACGAAAAGCGCCAGGGTGACAACCAGCCCGGCGGCCTGGTCTTCTATGAAATCCTCGACAAGATGTTCCCCGAAGGCCACCCTTACGGCCACTCGGTGATCGGCTCGATGGCCGATCTCGACAGCGCGTCGATGGAAGACGTGCGCAACTGGTTCCGCGACAAGTACGGCCCCAACAACGCGACGGTCGTGCTCGCCGGCGACATTTCCGCCGCCGAAGCGCGTCCGCTGATGGAAAAATGGTTCGGGCCGATCGCACGCGGACCGGTCAACAACCCCGCGCAGGCCGAAATCCCGACGCTCGAAGAAGACGTGCGTTCGGTGATGAAGGATAAGGTCGCAGCGACCAGCCTTACCAAATACTGGCACGCTCCGGGCATCACCAGCGACGAACTGACCGCGCTCAATATCGGAATGAGCGTGTTCGGCGGGCTGGCGTCGAGCCGTCTCGACGAAATCCTCGTTCGCGACGAGCAGCTCGCAGTCGGTGTCGGCGCCGGCAATTTCGATTTCCAGCGCACCGGGATCATGCTCGTGAACGCAGTGCTGAAACCAGGCGTCGAGCTCGAAACGCTCGAAGCACGGCTCGATGAGCTGATCGCCGAGTATATCGAGGAAGGCCCGACCGAGGACGAAGTACGCCGCGCGGCAACAAGCCAGCTGGCGGGAACCATCCGCGGGCTCGAGCAAGTCGGCGGTTTCGGCGGCAAGGCCGTTACGCTCGCGCGCGGCGAAGTGCTGGCGGGCAACCCCGCGCAATACGCCAAGAACTTCAATGTTCTCGCCACGCTCACCCCGGCCGACGTCAAGGCCGCAATGCAGCGCTGGCTGACCCGTCCGAACTTCACGCTGGTGCTTGAGCCCGGCGAACGCGACGCAGACTACGAAGAGGCTGCATCGGTCGCCTCGGCCGACGAGAACGCATCCGAGCGCGACCGCGCAGCCGAGGAAATCACGGTTTCCGAAGTGCGCCCGGCCCCGGCGATCGACAGCGTTGCGGCGCTTGACTTCCCGGACGTCGAGCGCGCGACGCTCGCCAACGGGATGCAGGTCACCTATGCCAAGCGCGATGCCGTACCCGCAACCTACGTCACCTTGTCTTTCGATGCCGGCGGTGCCGCGGATCCCGATGGCAAGGACGGGCTTGCCGGCCTGACGCTCAACCTGTTCGACGAAGGCGTCGAAGGCATGTCCTCTCAGGAAATCGCCGAAGAGCGCGAGCGGCTGGGCGTAACCATTTCGACGGGCAACAGCGCCGACCGTTCGAGCTTCACATTGTCCGCGCTGTCGAACAACCTCACCCCGTCGCTCGATCTGATGTCGAAGATCGTGAAAGCTCCGGCTTTCAATGAAAACGATCTCGAACGGGTGCGCGCGCAGACCATCACCGGGATCAAACAGCAAATGACTTCGCCGCAAGGGGTGGCGTTCCGCGCGGTCGGCCCCGAAGTGTTCGGCGCCGACAGCCCTTACGGCAACACCAGCACGGTCGAAAGCGTCGGATCGATCAGCCGCGACGATCTGGTTTCCTTCAAGGATTCCTGGATCCGTCCCGACAACGGCGAAGTCTTCGTCATTTCCGATCGCCCGCTGGCCGAAATCGTCGAATCGCTAAACGCGGTGTTCGGGGACTGGAGCGCACCCGAAGCCGCCAAAGGCGCGAAGGATTTTGGCGAGCTGCCCGGCAATAGCGGCAATCGCATCATCCTCATCAACCGGCCCAACTCGCCGCAGAGCTTCATTCTTGGCGCGCAACTGACCGGCCTCGATGCGAGCGATCCGGCCTATGTCGACTTCACCAACGCCAACAATTCGCTCGGCGGCAATTTCCTCGCCCGTCTCAACTTCAACCTGCGCGAAACCAAGGGCTGGAGTTACGGCGTCCGTGGCGGCCCGCAGGCTCGCGAGAACGCGGTGGTCTATTCGATTTCGGGCGGCGTCCAAGCCGACCGGACGGGCGATTCCGTTTCGGAGATGCTTCGCGAGACCCGCGAATTCCTGACCACCAACGGCGTGACCGAAGAGGAACTGGCCCGCAATGTGGCTGCCGAGATCGGCGAGCTTCCCGGTCGCTTCGAAACCTCGGGCGCGGTGCTTCGCGCACTGCAAAGCAATTCGCAGTACAACCGTCCCGACGACTATTACGAGACACTGGTCGAACGCTACAGCGGCCAGACCCGCGAAAGCCTCGACGCGGCTGCGCGTGCGGCAATCAGCGCGGATGACTTCGTCTGGATCGTTGTCGGCGATGCGAGCGTGGTGAAGGAACAACTCGACGCCCTGGGCATGCCTGTCGATGTGCGCGAGCTTCCCAGCGAAGAGTGACGCTACGGCACGGCCCTCCCGGCCAAATTCGGTTGATGCACACTGACACACGTGTAAACAAACAGCCGAGTTTCGCCGGTCGGGAGGACCAGCCGTGCTCGACCAATCCCATGGCCGTCCCCCGGCCCGAAAAGAGAGACAAGGAGACCACGAATGTCTGTAGCAGGTACCTACAACACCACCGTCAAAAGCCCGATGGGCGACCAGGCCGGAACCTTCACGGTCGTCGATAACGGCGACGGCACGTTTTCGGGCAACATGGCCGGCGGCATGGGTTCGATGGATGTCGAAGAAGGCAAGGTCGACGGCAACACCCTGACCTGGAAGATGAACATGACGGTGCCGATGCCGATGACGCTCGAATGCGAAGCCACCATCGACGGCGACTCGCTGACCGGCAACGTCAATGCCGGTGCCTTCGGTGCGATGCCGGTATCGGGCACACGCGCCTAAGCAACGCTCCACAAGAGACATCGAAGGGCCGTCGGAGCGATCCGGCGGCCTTTCTGTTTACACTGCGGCCGCACATTTGACCGCTGCCCTGCCCTGTGGTGTGTTCCTTGCCATGGGGTGGAGACGGATTCTTCTGGCGGTCGCGGTTTTGGTGATTGCACTCTGCCTCGCCGTCTATTTCTATCTCGGCTCAAAAGACCCGATCGACACTTTCCTCGAAGACGACCCGGAGATCCGGGCCGATCCCGACTATCCCGTGCGCATTGCCGATATTGACGCGCTAGCGGATCGGGTCGTGGTCGAGAGGGACGTCTGGATCGCCACCCGCGATGGCACACGGCTCTCGGCCAATATCTTCCGTCCCGCAGCGGAGGGCGAATATCCCGTAGTGATGGCCTTCACCGCTTACGACAAGAACAAGGGTCCGGACCGCTATCCTAAGTTGCTGCGCAACTCGCTCAAGCCCGATTTCGACCTCGGTAGGTTCACCGTGAGCGAGTGGACGTCTTGGGAAGGCCCCGACCCCGCGTTCTGGGTGCCCAATGGCTATGCGGTCGTGTACGTCGATGCACGCGGATTTGCTTCGTCCGAAGGCGATCCCAGCACTCTTTCGACACGCGACCGGGAGGACTTCTACGACGCCATCGAATGGGCCGGGACGCAAAGTTGGAGCAACGGCAATGTCGGGCTCAACGGCGTCTCCTATCTTGCGATTTCGCAATGGGTCGCAGCGAGCGGCAATCCCCCGCATCTGAAGGCGATCATACCGTGGGAAGGTCAGTCGGACCCGTTCCGCGAAGTGCTCTATCACGGCGGCATTCCCGAGATCGCCTTCACCAGCTTCTGGATCCGCAAGATGCGCGCCGGATCGAACGGCGCGCCGCTGCCGCATCCGACTTTGTTCAACTTTGCGCATCGGCGCCCCAGCCTGATGCGATGGGTCCAGCAGCGCCCTGCGACCACCTCGGGCATCGACCTGCCTGCAATCGAGATCCCGGCATTGATCGCCGCAACCTGGTCCGACCAGGGCCTGCACACGCGCGGTTCGTTCGAAGGCTACAAACACATCGCCTCGGATCGGAAATGGATCTTCACCCACGGCCGCGCCAAGTGGGACGTCTACTATTCGGACGAGGCACTCGCCTACCAGAAGGACTTCTTCGACCACTTCCTCAAGGGCGAGGACAACGGCTTCGACGACCGCCCGAGCGTGCGGCTCGAAGTGCGCGAAGACCTGCGCAATTACGCGGTGCGATACGTCGATGACTGGCCAGTCCCGGGGACGGACCATCGTCAGTTGTTTCTCAATGCGCTGGGCTCGCTCGGCACTTCGCCACCGACCGAATCAGGAAGCGCGGAATACAATTCCACCTCAGGCCGGGCCGAATTCTCCTACACCTTCGCCGAAGACACCGAGATCACGGGCAACATGAAACTGAAGCTTTGGGTGTCGACCGACGAAGGCGACGACATGGACCTGTTTGTCGGTGTCCAGAAGCTCGATCGCGAAGGCCGCGAAGTCACCTTCTTTGCCAAGACCGGTTACACCAAGGGTCAGGTCGCGATGGGTTGGCTGCGCGTGTCGCAGCGCGCGCTCGACGAAGAGCGCTCAACCCCATGGCAGCCGGTACTGTTGCATGATGAGCTTCAGCCGATATCGCCAGGCAAAGTCGTCCCGGTCGAGATCGAAATCCTTCCCAGCAGCACGATCTTCCGGGCGGGAGAGACGCTGCGGCTGGTGGTCCAGGGTAAAGACCTGTTCGAGCACCCGGCACTCGCGCACGGCTACCCAGTCAACCATGGGAACCACAGCATCCATACGGGCGGGGCTTACGACTCCCATTTGCTGGTCCCGGTCGTTCCGCGACCAAGCGACGATCAGCCTACGGAACCACTTGCCCAAGCAGAGTAAACCGCCGTTATTTTACTTGGGCTTTTCGACAGGCCGTTTGTCGTGCCGATGCGTACCTGCTAGCTTCTTCCCATCCAGACATCCGGGTCGCAGACCAGAGAGGTGTCCCTATGAGCGGTCTCAAATCACTCGCTTACTCGGTTGCTGCCGGAGTCTCGAAACTGCTGCCGGGCCTGCGCGCGCCGATCAACCGTTTCGCAATCGGAAGGCTGGTCAAGGTCACACGCGCCCGCCCGCATCCGTGGAGCACTCTCAGCGATCACGTCAGCTGGCGCGGCATGACCGACCGCAGCTACAGTGCGCGGCACCTGCCCGCGCAGGACACCCCCGACTTGCCGGAAATCAGCCGTGTCGGAAACCTGTTCCGCGTGCCCGATCTCGAAGAGCAGCGACTGTGCCCGAAATCGACTTGCCTGTTTCCGGCCTTTGCGCAGTATCTTACCGACGGGTTCATCCGGACGATGATCTCGAACGATTTCGCCACCGGCGAAACGATCGAGGACCGGCGGCGCAACACGTCCAATCACGAAATCGACCTGTGCCCTCTCTATGGCCGCACAATCGAACAGGTCCGCGCGCTACGCACCCTGTCCGAACATCCGGACGAACGCGGCAAGCTCAAATCCGAAGTGATCGAGGGCGAAGAATGGCCGCTCAAGCTGTTCCAGGCGGGCGGCAACGCCTTCAATCCCGATTTCACCGACAGCGAAGGCCAGCCGCTGCTCGATACGCCGCTGGGGATCAGCCACACGACGTCCGAAATGCGCGAGACGCTGTTTGCGGTCGGTGGAGACCGGGCCAATGCCGCCCCGCAGGTTTCCATGCTGAACGTGCTGTTCCTGCGCGAGCACAACCGGTTGGCCGGAATCATCTCGGCCAGCAATCCCGGTTGGAATGACGACCGCGTGTTCGACGCTGCGCGTGCCTGCACCGTCGTGATGTTCATCAAGATCGTGGTCGAGGAATACATCAACCACATCAATTCCACCCCGCTGATGCTGGTCGCCGACCCTTCCGCAGCGTGGAACGCGAAGTGGAACAAGCCCAACTGGATCACCGCCGAATTCAGCCTGCTCTACCGCTGGCACTCGCTGATTCCCGAGCGGATGACCTGGGCGGGCGAGTCGCTGCCCGGCGGAGCGCTACGGCTCAACAACACTGTGCTCACCCTTGGCGGGCTGACGCAGGCTTTCGTCGATATCAGCGGCAATCGCGCTACCGAACTGGGGCTGCACAACACCGCCAATTTCCTGATCGAGGTCGAGGAGCTGGCGGTGAACCAGGCGCGCGAGAACCGTATCGCACCTTTCGTCGAGTACCAAAGCGCTTTCGGTTTTGACCGCGCCAAGAGCTGGGCAGACATCAATCCCGACCCCATCACCCAGGCGCAACTCGCCGATCTCTACGGCACGGTGGATCGGCTCGAATTCTATACCGGCCTGTTCTGCCAACCGCGCACCAAGGACGGTCCGTTGCCGCCGCTGCTTCAGACGATGGTGGCGGTCGATGCGTTCTCGCAGGCGCTCACCAATCCACTTCTGTCAGAGTCGGTGTGGGGCGATCCCAAGGTCCAGCGTGCAACCTTTACCTATGAAGGGCTCGAAGCGATCGGCAATACGCGCACATTGGCCGATATCCTCAAGCGCAACTCGACCCCGATCGGCGATCGCTTCGTCGGCATGACCCGGCAAGGCTGGAAACGCGGGCAGGAATAGCGCGCTCTAGGCGAGCGATCGTGCAATTCGTTCGATCCACTCCGCCATTTGCAGCACCTTGGTGTCGTCCATGGCCTCCGGATGCGGCGCACCCCAAGTGCCTCGATCATTGTCGAAGTAACGGCCGCTGGACATGCGGAACTCTTCCGAAAGCGCTGCGCGCACGAGGATCTCCGCGCCGATAGCGAGGTCGCCGCCGGAAACGCCGAACCCTTCGCGAACCATCTTGCTGCCCAGCATCGAACCGGGATTGACCGCAACGAACACAGGACCGTCGGGATGCGCCAGCGCCATCGCCCGCGACCACATGGTGAGCGCAAGCTTGCTTTGTGCGTAGGCGTCCATGGCCCGCGAGGTCGTTTTGCGGCCCCGCAGCAGATCCATATCGACAGGAGACTGGGCCGACGACGACAGACTGATCACACGCCCGTCATTCGGGATGATTGGAAGCAGCGCCTTGGTCAGCGCTTCGACGGCAAACGTGTTGACGACAAAGCGCATGTCGTGGCCTGTTTCCAGGATTGGTTCCGAGACCTTGAAGATCCCGGCATTGTTTATGAGAACTTTCAGCTGGTCGTGTCTCTGGCGGATCTCGTCGGCGATGGCGACCACCTCTGACAGGCGCGAGAAGTCGGCCAGGTACGTCTCCACCTTTGCACCCGAATGGGCGTTTTCAGTTTCGGCCCGCGCGCGCTCGAGCTTTTCGGCATTCCTTCCGTGTAGCAGGAGCCTATGCCCGCTTGCTGCCAGCCGCTTGGCCGTTTCGAGCCCGATCCCGTCGGTCGAACCGGTGATGAGGATTGTGCTCACGCAAGATCGTCCCTGGCTTCGATCAGGAAGTGATGGCTGACCGAATTGCCGAGCCGGGCTTCGAGGTGAGGGCGATAGTCCGGATCGCTCTCGAACGCCTTCGCCGCTTCCTTCGACGGCCATTCGATGACGATCCGCAGCGCGGCTTCGACCGGGGCGCCTTCGACCTGTTCGTGGTCGGAAGTCCGTGCGAGATAACGCCCCCCATGTTTCGCGACCAAGGCGTTGGCGGCAGGCAAGTAGGCTTCGATCCATTCATCGCTGGTGGGCGTGACATCGAGCACGGAATAGGCGGGCATGCAGTATCTCCCTTGACTGGCTTGGATCCGCAGTGAGATATGCGACGGTCGCAATCACGCAAGTACGCACTTCATATGCTTATAGGTACAATATGGATACCGTAACTTCCGGCAACTCCAATCCACCGCCGCGTTTCCCGCGCTACGATTGCAGCGACGGTTGCCCGGTCGAAGCGGCGCTCGAGCAGATCGCGGGCAAGTGGAAAGGGCTCGTCATCTACCACCTGATGGGTGAGACATTGCGCTTCAACGAGCTTGCCCGGCGCGTGGGCGGCGTGACGCAGCGCAGCCTGACCAAGCAACTGCGCGAGCTCGAAGCCGACGGCGTGGTTCATCGCGAAGTGTTTGCGGTGGTCCCGCCCAAGGTCGAATACAGCCTGACCGAAAAGGGCCAGGCCCTGAGGCACATCATCGAAGGCTTGCACGGCTGGGGTTCGCGCTATCCGCGCCAAGCGACCTGAGACAACATCGAATTTGCGAACGTGCCGTCGGCGCGATCCCACCGACGACGAGCGGGAGCGGCAATCGCACCAGAGCTTGACTCATACCTTCACATGTAATTATGTAATTACATGATTACTGATTCGGACATGGACCGGATTTTCAATGCGCTCTCGCACAGTACGCGCAGGGCGATACTCGATCGCCTGCGCAGCGAACCCGGCCAGGCGGTCGGCGCGCTTGCCGCGAATTTCGATGTCAGCCGGATCGCGATCATGGCGCATCTGCGGGTGCTGGAGGAGGCAAACCTCGTGATCAGCGAAAAGGACGGGCGGACACGCCGCCTCTACCTGAACGCGGTGCCGATCCAGCAGATCTCGGATCGCTGGCTCGACGCCTATAGCGGGAGCTTCGCCTCACGCCTGACGGGAATCAAATACGCCGCCGAAGAAGCGGCCAAACGGGAGGGAAAACAATGACCGAAGCCACCGCAACCGCCCCAGGCACCGGCGACAAGGCGATCTACAAAGTGTTCATCGCCGCGCCGGTCGAGACCGTGTGGAACGAACTGGTCAAGACCGACGAAGTGCTGCCCTTCTTCTTCGGCGCGGTGTGCCGCACGACTGGCGAGCTCACCGTAGGCAAGCCGATGGCGATGGAGACGCCCAACGGCAAGCACCGCAGCGTCGTCGGCAAAGTCATCGAGTTCGATCCCCCGCGCCGATACGCGCACACCTTCAAGTTCACCGCCTATGACGATCCGCCCTGCACCGTCACCTACGAGCTTGAACCGGTCGAAGGCGGCACCGAATTCTCGCTGATCACGACCAACGTCCCGGCCGGCACCCAGACCGAAAAGGGCATGGCCCAGGGCGGTCAGTTCATCGTCGATACGTTCAAGTCCGTGGTCGAGACCGGCAGGCCGTCCTTGGGCAAGCGCTTCCTGCTGGGCGTCATGGGGCTCGCGGCCCCCTTCACGCCAAAAGCCTGCCTTTCGGAGAACTGGCCGTTCGACCGGATCGAGAAATTGTAAGGGAGGGAATTCTCATGGCGTCACCCGAAGACCAACTGGCGACGATGCTCGCAAACATCCCGGAAAAGACCGGAAAGCCGCTCGACGAATGGATCGCGATCATCCGCGCCAGCGGGCTGGAAAAGCACGGCGAGATCATGAAATTGCTCAAGGGGGAGCACGGCGTCAGTCACGGCTTCGCAAACTTGATCGTGTCGAAATCCAAGGAGACCGGCGAGGAGGTCGATCTCGTCGCCGCGCAATATTCCGGTCCCAAAGCGGACCTGCGCCCTCTTTATGAAGAGATTGCCAAGTTCGCTCTGTCGCTGGGCGGCGATGTCGAGATCGCGCCCAAGAAGGCCAGCGTCAGCCTGCGCCGCAAGAAGCAGTTCGCGCTCGTCACCCCGGCGACCAAGACCCGGATCGATCTGGGACTGGCGCTCAAAGGCGACGAACCACAGGGGCGGTTGGAAAGCTACAACGCGATGTGCAGCCACCGGGTGCGGCTCGAAAGCGCAGAGGCCTTCGACGACGAGGTTAGGGCGTGGATGAAGGAGGCGTATTCGCGGTCCGGATAGTGCCACGCCGATCACAGTCCGATTGACGAAGGATCGGCAGGCAACCCGACCTCGGTTGGACAGCCCTTGGCCTAGTTGGAGTCGCCTGCGCTCGCTTCGATCACGGTTTCGGCACCGCCTGCCGTAGCCTCACCCGGAGAATCCACGGCACCCGGCTGGCCCGGACTCGATTGCGCGGATTGAAGCGTCGATGCCGTCTGAGCATCCTGCGCAGCTTCCGCTGCCCTCGCCGCTTCGCGTTCGGCCGCAAGCTCCGCCTGGACGTCGATGACCTGATCCCGCTGGTAGGCGAGGACGCCGGGAATCGGGGCCAGTCGGTTAATTTCGGCTCCAAACCAGTTGGGCACGAATTCAACCGGAACCAGCTGCGCATCGACCAGCCAATCCTGCGGGAGCCTGGCGTCGCGTGCGTTCATGTCCGCGGGTTCGATAATCATGGCAACGCGCACAAGCGCGTCGTTCGTATCGACGCCTTCCGGCTTCCTGCCCCGCGAAATCGGATCGCCGTTCTTGTCGAGCCACACGCCGTCATAGCGAAGCATGGTGATCTGCCCGGCCTCGGCCTGGAACTTCACCGTCCCCATACAGGCGCAGGCGCCCAACCCGGCGCTCGTCGTCCCGTAATAGACGTATTCTCCGGGCGGCACTTCCTGAAGATACAGCGAAGAGCCCTTCGATTTTGCGAAACGGTTGAACGGGCCGATCGAAAACATCAGGCTTTGTTCGACCGGCGGCCAACCGAAACTGGTTTCCGTCGGCTCAATCGGTTTTGAACCGCGGACTTTCTTGCCGCGCTTTTTGGAGGACTCGACTCTCTTCTGATAACGCGCAAGGTCTTTGAGGTAATCTTCCTTGGCTTCCGCCAAGGCGACCGCGCGCGCTTGTTGCGAGAGCTCTCGCTCCGCATCGCTGGGAACCCGGAAAAACGTTGCCGGAATGGCCGTCGGGGTCTGCAAGAGGATATAGGCCTTGTTCGGATCGAGCGGCACCTCATCCTTGTCTTTCATGATGCTGGTTTCGAACTCGATTTCGAATTCGTCATCGGCGATTGCCGGGCTGGCAATGGCGCATGCTGCGATCATCGATACGACGAATGCCCAGCCTGTTTTCATCCGGTTCATAGCCCAATATCCTCCGCCTCGATCGCATCGCTCGATGCGACCAAGGCCTGCACCGCAAGCATCCTCTGCCGATCCTCTTCCTCGACCGTGGAATTGCCCTCTTCAAAGTTGAATTCCTGCCACAGGTCCTTCGCAAGCCCATGGCGGGCATAGCCCTTGAAATGCATGCAGCGGCGCATGTTCACACGGCGTTTGGCGCGGGCTTCCGCCGATCCGTAAATCGCCTGGGCAATCGCGCCACCGATGACTCCGCCGATGGCGCCGCCAATGCCGTACATCGCGGTTGTTCCCGCGTCGGGATAATAGTTGCCGACCGCGAGCCCGCGTGCGAGCTCGTCGCAATCTCTCAGGTCCCTTAACGCGACTTCGAAGCTCGTGTCGGCACGGTTGAAGTAGTAATACTTCTTGAAGCTCTTCACGTCGCCTTCGTCCGCTTCGAAAGCGAGCACCGGCATGGAGAGTTCGGCCGGATCGGGCTGCCAATCGCGCCAGTCCTCATCGCTCATTTCCGCATCCTGCGCGTGGATGGGTGCCGCACATGCGAGCGCAGCGCCTGATGCGCACAGCAGCGCAATATTCCAACGTGTCATTTAGCCCCCCTGCCGTTCCCGGTCCGCGCTCTGCCGGTCCGATCACTGCCCTATCGGTACAGGCAAAATGGGCAAATTGAAGCGGAAAGAACGCTTTACCCCAATTTTTCCTTCAGGATCTGGTTGACCACCTGCGGGTTGGCCTTGCCCTGCATCGCCTTCATCGTCTGGCCGACGAAGAAGCCGAACAGCTTGTCCTTGCCGCCCTTGTATTGTTCGACCTTGTCCTCGTTGTTGGCGAGAATGTCGTTGATAGCCGCCTCGATCGCGCCGGTGTCTGACACCTGCTTCAGGCCTTTTTCATCGGCGATGGCTTCCGGGTCGCCGCCTTGCTTGAGGACGAACTCGTAGATCTCCTTGGCCTGGCCGCCGCTGATCTCACCCTTGTCCTGCATCGCGAGGATCGCGGCCTGGGCTTCGGGCGTCGAGTTCGAGAGATCGGCTTCGTCGCCCAGCCCCTTGACCATGCCCGGAGCGACCGAGAGCGCCCAGTTGGCGACTTGCGTCGCAACTTCGGCTTCGGGTTTGCCGATCTTGGCCGCAGCCGCGGCAAGCAGCGTTTCAAACCGCGCGAATGTCTCAACTTCGGCGGTCAGTTCGCGGGCATTATACGGTGTCAGGCCCAACTCCTGCTCGTAGCGCTTGCGCTTGGCATCGGGCAGTTCGGGCAGGCTTGCGCGGCATTCGTCAAGGAAATCGTCTTCGAGTACCAGCGGCAGCAAGTCGGGATCGGGGAAGTAGCGGTAGTCGTGGGCGTCTTCTTTCGACCGCATAGTGCGGGTCGTGCCGGTGTTCGGATCGAACAGCCGGGTCTCCTGATCGACTGTGCCGCCGCCTTCGATCACGTCGACCTGGCGGTTGGCTTCGTATTCGATCACCTGCATCACGAACCGGACCGAATTGACGTTCTTGGTTTCGGTCCGCGTTCCCAGCTCTTCGGTCCCGGCGCGTCGCACCGAAACGTTTACGTCGGCGCGCATCGAGCCTTCTTCCATGTTGCCGTCGCACGATCCGACATAGCGCAGGATGCTGCGCAGCTTGCGGACATAGGCCCCTGCCTCGGCGGGCGAGCGCATATGCGGGCGCGAGACGATCTCCATCAGCGCGACCCCGCTGCGGTTGAGATCGACATAGGACATGGTCGGGTGCTGGTCGTGCATCAGCTTACCCGCATCCTGTTCGACATGGATGCGCTCGATCCCGATCACCTTGTCTTCGGCGATACCGGCCTTCTCGTCGGCTTCGATGGTCAGCTGCCCCTCGCCCACCAGCGGGTGGTAGAGCTGGCTGATCTGGTAGCCCTGCGGCAGGTCGGCATAGAAGTAGTTCTTGCGGTCGAACCGGCTCCAGGCGTTGATCTCGGCCTCGATCGCCATGCCGGTGCGAACCGCCTGCCGGATGCATTCGCGGTTTGGCACGGGAAGCATGCCCGGCATCGCCGCATCGACGAGGCTGACCTGCGAATTCGGCTCCGCTCCGAACGCGGTCGAAGCGCCCGAAAAAAGCTTGGCGTTGGAAGTGACCTGCGCATGGACTTCGAGGCCGATCACGACCTCCCAATCGCCCGTCGCGCCCTGGATTGTGTAAGTGCTCATGAGCTTTCCGATAATGCGAGTTGCAGCGGCTTTCCAGTGGCGAAATGCGCTTAGATCGTCGGAGCAGCGCTCTCGGCCTGTCCGGCCCCGAATTGCCTGGCCTTCCGACGCGACCAGTCTCGGGTCGGACGCTCGACTAGCAGGTAGGCGATGTGGGCGGCAGCGAGGACGATTGCCAGGAACATAGCGGCTACTGCCTCCGCCGCGAGGCCGGTCGGAGCGATGGCCAATTGCCCATTCGCTTCAGTTGCGGTGAGCGCGATCCCGGTTTGCGTTTCGATCACGCGGAAGGCAGGAAAGGTAAGCCGGTAGACCAGCGGGTGCACAAGGTAGATCGAATAGGAGATCAACCCGATCCAAACGAACCCGCGCAAGGATAGCGCGCGACTCAGCGGCCCGGCGTCGAAGGCGAAAACGAACACCAGCAGCGCGAAGGCAACGTGGTTCGAGATCAGCCCCATCGGCCACATGATGACGGCCAGCGCGACTAGCACAGTTGCGATTTCGAGGATCGGTGCGCGGCGTTGCCAGGTGTCGGCGGACGGCAGACGCAGCCAGAGCCACGCCGCCGACACCCCGAAGCCGAACCCACCGATCCCGCGCAGGACCGATGTCGCGCCGAATGCAAACTCGGGATGGTCATTCCAATCGACGCTCATCAACGCGATGCCCGCCGCCACAGCCAGGGCCGCGAACACAAAGGGCGCTATCCGCGGCATGCGGCTGAGCAGGAGCGCGGCGAGGAGGTACAGGCCGAGTTCGACCGAGATCGACCAGCTTGGCCCGTTCCACGTCATGCCCTCGGGATGGATGTAGGTCTGGAGCAGCAGCAGGTTCGCTGGGAGAGATTCAAGCGATCGCCTGCCGGTGAAAGACGCTGACTCGTCGCCCAGCACCCGCGGCACGAATTCGAGCGCGACGAAGGCGAGCAGGATAGCGACATGCAAAGGCCACAACCGTCCGATCCGCAGCAGCATGAACCGCGCGATCGAAAAGCCCTGCGCGAGCCGCTCGTGATAGCTGGCAAAGATGACGAAGCCCGAGAGGACGAAGAAGAAATCGACTGCTATTGCGAGCCGCGAATGGAAGGCGCTGCCGAGCAGTAATCCGTCGCCATTCAGGTGGAAGTAGGCGATGGCCAAAGCCGCGATGCCGCGCAGGGAATCGAGCGCGACGAAGCGATGCTGAGCGCCGGAGCCGCCGATCTTACTCGCCGTCGCTGGCCTCATCGGCCTTTTCAATCCGCGAAGCGGGCCGCGCCGATCCCTCGTGTGGCGGTTTGGGCTGCCGGTCCGGCAGTTGCCTCCCCGTCTCGCTATCAAACCGCGCTTCGCCGTGGTCGATGGCCTTGGAGAGATACATCACCACCCCGCCGATGATGACAAATGCGGCGAGAAATATTGTCGCGAAGATGATCGCGAACGACATCTACCACCACTTCTCCGGCGCATGGTCGAAACCGGCGCGTTGCTGGATCGCGAGTCCAGCATCGAGCACGGCCTGCTCATCGAAGGGTTTGCCGACCAGTTGCAGCCCAAGCGGCAGCCCGTCCTCGTTGAGCATTGCCGGAACGCTCATCGCGGGCAGGCCCGCCAGCGATGCGGGCACAGCGAAGACGTCGTTCAGATACATCGTCAGCGGGTCTTCGTTGAGACTGCCCAGCGGGAAGCTCGCGGTCGGCGTGGTCGGCGCGAGGATCAGATCGCATTCGGCCCACGCCCGCTCGAAATCGCGCGCGACCAGTGCACGCACCTTCTGCGCCTGATTGTAATAGGCGTCGTAGAACCCTGCCGAGAGCACATAGGTGCCGATCAGCACGCGGCGCTTCACTTCGTCGCCGAAACCGGCTTCGCGGGTCTCGGCATACATGTCCTGCAAGCCGGCACCATCGGGCAGTTCGCGCAACCCGTAGCGCACACCGTCATAACGCGCGAGGTTGGACGAGGCTTCCGCAGGGGCAATGATGTAATAGGCCGGCAGAGCGTATTGGGTGTGCGGCAGCGACACATCGACAATCTCCGCGCCCGCATCTTTCAGCCACGCCTTGCCCTGCTCCCAACTGTCGAGGATCGCCTGGTCGGTGCCCTCCATCCGATATTCGCGCGGGATGCCGACTTTCTTGCCCTTGAGATCGGCGCTGAGCGCACCTTCCCAATCGGGCACGTCCATTTGCAGGCTGGTTGCGTCCTTGGGATCAAACCCGGCCATCGCGCCGAGCATGATCGCGCAGTCCTCGACCGAGCGCGCCATCGGCCCCGCCTGATCCAGAGACGACGCAAACGCCACCACGCCCCAACGCGAGCAACGGCCATAGGTCGGCTTGATCCCGCAGATACCGGTGAAGGCGGCGGGCTGGCGGATCGAACCGCCGGTATCGGTTCCGGTCGCTGCCGGTGCAATGCGCGCGGCAACGGCGCTGGACGAACCGCCCGAGGATCCACCCGGCGACATCGGTGCATTGGTCCCGGCCTTCTGCCACGGCGAGGAGACGTTTCCGAAGAAAGACGTCTCGTTCGAGCTTCCCATCGCGAACTGATCGAGATTGAGCTTGCCGAGCATCCCCGCGCCCGCTTCCCACAGGTTCTGCGAGACGGTGCTTTCGTATTGCGGCTTGAACCCTTCGAGGATGTGCGAAGCAGCCGTGGTCTGCACGCCGTGCGTGGCGAACAGGTCCTTCATGCCGATCGGCACACCCGCCATCGCGCCCAGTTCCTTGCCCTCTGCCCGCGCCGCGTCGGTCGCATCGGCTGCGGCCAATGCGTGATCCGGCGTGGTGACGATAAAGGCATTGAGTTTCGCGGCCTCGGCCACGGCAGCGTTGAAGCTTTCCGCGACTTCGCGCGCGGTGAAGTCTCCGCCCGCGACACCGTCGCGGATAGCCTTTACGCCTAAAGAGGTTAGTTCGGTCATATTGGTCGATCAGCCCTATTCGATCACTTTGGGCACGCCGAAGAATCCGTGTTCGGCGGCGGGAGCATTGGCGAGTACGTCGTCGCGGCGACCGCCACCGGTCTTGGGATCGGCGTCGACTTCATCCGCGCGCAGGCGAAGCGTATTCGGAATGACTGCGCTCATCGGCTCGATGCCGGTGACGTCGACTTCGCCGAGCTGCTCGACCCATTCGAGGATGTTGTTGAGCTCGGGCGCCATGCGTTCAAGCTCTTCATCGGTCATCTTGATCCGCGCCAGCTTGGAAATCTTGGCGACGGTTTCCTTGTCTACGGACATGAGAGGATGCCCTTTCTTGCGCTTACTCGGAAGGTCCAGGCTGCGTGCCTTGCGGCTGTGCGGGCGCGTCACCCGGAGGCGGACCGCCAAGCCCGCCCGGCCCCTGCTGCTGGATCGCCTGCTGCAGGATCGAGAGGTTGCGGTCGAATTCCTCGCGCCCCATGAAATCGACCAGCTCGACTTCGAAGATCAGGTCGGAATTGGCCGGGATGCGCACTTCGCCGGTCTGCGGATCGGAGCGTTCTTCGGCGCCGTATCCGTCTTCGGCCGGGATGTAGAGCGTGTATTTGCCGCCCTTCTGCATCTGCTGGAGACCTTTGAAGAAGCCGTCGATTGTCTCCCCTTGCTCAACCGGGAAGGGCGTGCCTTCGGGGAAGATACCCTGGACGGGGAGCGGGATATCGCGCGATTCATCGAACACTTCGCCGGTCGCCGCGAGCTTCCCGGTGTATCTCACGAAAGCCATATCGCCGACCTGCGGGCTGGCGCCTTCGCCCGCCGTAACCGTCTCGATCGAAAAGGTCTTGGGCAAGGCCGCCCAGGCCAGGCCCCCACCGAGCAGGATCGCGATGATCACGCCCAGCCACAATTTGGTGAGCGATCCCTTTGCGATCGGCTGGATCGGAACGCGGGTGACTTCGGTCATTGAGATATCCTGATTCGTGAATGCGCCGGATAGCAAAAGGGCGCGGAATTGAACCGCGCCCTAATGGCTTATCGGATGCTCGCATTCAAGCAGTTCGGCATGCTTATTTGATGCCGTCGCGCTCCATGCGCTTGCGCTCGAGCTTGCGAGCGCGGCGAACGGCAGCGGCCTTTTCGCGGGCACGCTTCTCGCTGGGCTTCTCGTAGTGACGACGCAGCTTCATCTCGCGATAGACGCCCTCACGCTGCAGCTTCTTCTTGAGCGCGCGGAGAGCCTGATCGACATTGTTATCGCGAACCATGATTTGCATAAACGAACACTACCTCTTTCAAAACGCACAGAGCCCGCTCAAAGGCGCGGGGATGCACGCAAATATGACGCTAAAAAGGGCGCGAATCCCATTGGGTCGCGCTCAAACCGAAGCCCGTATAGCGATGAAGGGCGTTTTTGGCAAGGTTCCCTGCGCGTTGCATCGAGGCAACACCGGATCGGTGACGATTGACGCCACCGCGCTATGCAGCGCGCCGCACCATCGCTAAGAGCCGTTTCGATGTCCGCCACCCTAACCCCGCTTGCCGCTTCGGCCTTTGTCGCCATGGGCGGCGCTGTGGGAGCGGTGGGGCGCTACCAGCTGGGTCGTGCTGTGACGCATTGGGCCGGACCCACAAGCGGATTTCCCTGGCCGACGCTGGCCGCCAACATTATCGGCTGCGCGGCAATGGGCTTGCTGTTCGGATGGCTGGCCCGGCATGGCGGAGCCAATGAAGGCTTGCGCCTCCTGCTCGGCGTCGGATTGCTGGGCGGGTTTACGACCTTCAGCGCTTTCAGCCTTGAAATGCTGCTTTTGATCGAGCGCGGTGCTGCAGGATTGGCCGTGCTGTATGCCGGAATCTCGGTCCTTGCAGGTCTCGCAGCCCTCTACGGCGGACTGCTGGTGATGCGGGCGGCGACATGAGTGAGACGACTTCCGACACAGTCCGGCAATTCACCGTCGCCGAAGACGACGACGGCATCCGGCTCGATCGCTGGTTCAAGCGCAATCTGCCGCAGATCGGCTTTGCCACCATATCGCGCTGGGCTCGTACCGGACAGGTGCGGGTCGATGGCAAGCGCGCCAGGCCGGAAGATCGGCTGACGGCGGGGCAGGTCCTGCGCGTGCCGCCCGGTGGCAAACCGTCGGGGAAGAAGCCGCGCCAGCGCCGCGAACTGACCGCAGACGACATCGCCGAAGCCAAGGCGATGGTGATCCGCGAGACCAGGACCGCGATTGTCCTCAACAAGCCCCCCGGCCTCGCGACGCAAGGCGGGAGCAAGACCACGCGCCATGTCGACGGGCTGCTCGATGCTTTCGTCGAAGACGAGGACACTCCGCGTCCCCGACTTGTCCATCGGCTCGACAAGGATACGTCGGGAGTGCTGCTGATCGCTCGCACACCCGGCAGCGCAGCCGCTTACTCGAAACGCTTTTCGGGTCGCACGGCGCGCAAGGTTTATTGGGCGCTTGTCGCGGGCGTACCCGAAGTCGCGCAAGGCACCATCGATGCACCGCTCGCCAAACAGCCGGGCACCGGCGGCGAGAAGATGCATGTCGACGAGGAAAACGGCCAGCCGGCCAAGACCCGCTTTCGCGTGGTCGACCGTGCCGGACACAAGGCTGCCTGGGTCGAGCTCGAACCGCTCACCGGACGCACGCACCAGCTGCGTGTGCATATGGCGGCGATCGGCCACCCGATCGTCGGCGACGGCAAGTATGGGGGGCAGGACGCCTTCCTCACCGGCAGTGTCAGCCGCAAGATGCATCTCCACGCCCGTCGCCTGATCATCGCCGAACCGGGTGGCAAGGGCACCGCCAGGAATACTGGGGGCGGAAAGCTCGACGTCACCGCCGACCTGCCACCTCATTTCGCCGCGAGCATGGAGGCAATCGGCTTCGACCCCGCGCGCTCCGACGCTGCCCCGATGCGCGACGAAGCGCCCGAACGCACGCCCGCGCAAAAGAAGCAGGCCGCCCGCCAGCACGCCAAGCAATATCGCAAGGATCGTCGCGGCGAACGGCGTTCGCGCGCCACCTCTAAGACGACGGCGAAGAAGAAGGCCAAGGGCAAACCCAAGGGGCGGCGCTGATGCACCCCAACCCGCTCTTCCGCAGTAACGACCGCAAGCGCCTTGAAGCGCTTATCGGCGAGGTATCCTTCGGCACAGTGTTTCTGACGACGCCGGACGGCCCGCGAGCCGCGCACGTGCCGCTGCTTTCGGATGGATCGGGACGCGTCCGCTTTCACCTTGCGCGCAACAATGCGCTGACCCCGCATCTTTTCGGAGCCCGCGCACTCATAACCGTCAACGGGCCGGACGGCTACGTGTCGCCGCGCTGGTACGACAACCGGGATACCGTGCCGACATGGGACTATGTCGCGCTCGAAATGGAAGGACCCGTATCGCGCCTCGACGACGAGGCTCTCGAACGATTGCTCCACGATGTGATCGAGACTTTCGAAGAGCGGCTTCCGGGCACACCATGGATCGCTTCCGAGTCCAGCGAGCGCGTCTGGGCCGGACTCTTCAAGGGAATCGTGGGCTTCGAGCTGAACGTCAGGGAATGGCGACCGACCTTCAAGGTCTCACAGAAAAAGTCGTCCGGAGAACGCGAACGGATCGCTCGAGGCCTTGAGGCGGCGGGCAATCCTCGCCTTGCCGAATGGGTAAGAGAGTACGCCGCATGAAACTCGCCGTGTTCGATTGTGACGGAACGCTCGTGGATGGCCAGGCTGATATCTGCGACACGATGGTTTCCGCATTCCAACGGGCGAACCTGCCTGCGCCGGACCGCAACGACGTGCGACGGATCGTCGGTCTCAGCCTCCCGGTGGCGATCCGCAAGCTCGCGCCGGGCCTGACCGACGACGACACGAAGAACGTCGTCGAATTCTACAAGAGCGGATACTTTGCCAAGCGGCAGGAAGGGACGCTGCACGAGCCGCTCTACGACGGGATCGCGGACCTCCTCGCTGTACTCCACCGGACCGGCTGGCAACTCGCCGTAGCCACCGGCAAATCGGATCGCGGGCTGCAATCGGTGCTGGCCGCGCACGGCCTCAGCGACCTGTTCGTCTCGCTCCAGACGGCAGACCGGCATCCGTCCAAGCCGCACCCGGCTATGTTGGAAGCGGCCTTGTTCGAAGCTGGAGCGACCCCAGATCAAGCGGTGATGATCGGCGACACGACTTTCGATATCGACATGGCGCGAGCGGCCAATGTCCGCGCGGTGGGCGTCGCATGGGGCTATCACGAACCCAGCGAGCTTACCCATGCCGGGGCCGATGCAATCGCGGAAGAGGTCGCCCAACTGGAGCAGTTGCTGTGACGACCCCTGTCGACCCCGCCGAAGCACAGGCTGCGAAGCGTTTCTACACGATGGGAGCGGTGCGCATCGGGTCTCTTGCCGCCGTGATCCTGGGCATTGCGATCGCCCGCGCCGTGATCGAAGCGCCGTACGCGCTCGGCGTCGTTCTGGCGGTCGGGGGAATGCTCGCCTTCTTCTTCGGACCGCCCGTGCTTGCCAAGAACTGGAAAGCCAAGGATCGCGAGCAGGGGCAGCCCTGATGAAGCGTTTTTACAATGAAGTGACCGTCGCCGAAGCGCAGGACGGCTGGCAGGTCACGCTCGACAGTCGCGGGGTGAAGACCGTCCAGGGCAAGCCGCAGATCGTTCCGCATGAGGATCTGGCCTTCGCTCTCGCCTTCGAGTGGCGCTCCCAGGATGACGAGATCGATCCCAAGAGCTTCAAGCTGCGCGACATGGCCGACTATGCCATCGATGTGGTGGCCCCGCACTTGCAGGGCGTGGCCGACAAACTTGTTGCCTATGCCGACACCGACACGCTGCTGTACCGCGCCGATCCCGACGAGCCGCTCTATGCGCGCCAGCAGGAAATTTGGGAACCGATCCTGAGCGCATTTGAGGGCCGCGAAGAGGTCTCGCTCAAGCGGGTCAGCGGCATCATGCACACAGCGCAAGACGAAACCGCCCTGGCGCGCTTGCGCGAGCGGCTTGCAGCGCTCGACCCTTTTTCGCTGGCGGGGCTCGAGAGCATGACAAGCCTCGCCGCGTCGCTCGTGATCGGCCTGACCGCGCTCGAAACCCGGGGCGATCCGCGCCCCTTGTGGCAGGCGGCCAATCTCGAAGAGGAATGGCAGGCGGAGCAATGGGGACGCGACGAAGAAGCCGAAGACAGGCGCATCCAGCGCGAACTCGATTTCCTCTTCGCCCATCAGATCGCCCGGCTCGCGCAAGGCGATGCATGGATCGAAGGCACACGCCCGGAATAGCGAGGAGTTATTCGGTCGGAGTGCTCGCAGCGTCGGCGGCAATCGGCGGTGCGGAGGGCACGATCGGCGCACGCGCCATCCATTCGGCCACATCGCCCGCCACCGTGTTGGCCACGCGATTGAGCGCCGGACCGACAAAGGCTGCTTCGGGAAGCACTCCGTTTTCGCGCGCCTCGAAGCGCCTTGTTTCGACCACACCCGCCGCGCTGGTGCGGATCGCGTCGAACCGGACCACCACGGAGGAGCTCTGTGCGTCGTATCCGAGATCGAACAAGGTGCCCCTCAGCGTCTGCGCCGCCAGCTTGGGCGTGTCGTCGCTGTCGAACACCAGAGTGGAACCCCGCGCCCTGAGCGTCTCGCCCAGCATCCGGCGAAACAGCCGGGCAGGTTTCTCGACCCACACGGCTTCCTGCAGGTACGCAATCTCCGTGTCACTGACGGTGACGGGCACCCGCAGTACATTGAGCTTGGCCGGGGTTTCGGGGGTCAAGACCGCGATGGCGCCGTCATCGATCGAAACACCCGTGCTGGCGCTGGTCCCTGCCGGAGCGGAAGCGGTCGACGTCAGCGTCATCAGGCTTGTCGGCGGCTCGGCGGCGCCAAAACTGACGCAACCGGTGAGCGCCAATGCGCCCAATCCCACAGCGCCAGCTTTCATCGTGTTTAGCAGACGATCCATCCTCAAGCGCCCCTATTGCGGTTCGTAGTCGGGCAAGGCTTGCCCGCCCACCAGTGAACCGACCCCTTCATTCTCCAGCCGCTCGGTGATCGCTCGCAAGGATCGGCTGGTGGTACGCAAATCCTGCAATGTCGCTTCGGCGGCGGGCAATGTCGTTTCGCGTAGCGCGCGCGCGGCGGGACGCGTGTCTTCGAGCGTCGCCGCCAGGGACGCGGCGGCCTGGTTGGCCGATGCCAGCGTTCCGCGCAGCTCGGCGGCCAAAGCGGGACCTTCCGTGTTCAGCAGCTGATCGGTGGTCTGGGTTGCCTGTTCAAAGGCATCCAGCGCTTCGCCCGCTTCCTTCAACGCGGTTTCGAGCTCGCTGAAGGTTCCTTCGAGCCGCGGTGCGGCCTGCGCCAATTCGTCGGTTAGGCGATTGGTGTTGGCGAGGATGCCGCTGATCTGGTCCTGGTTTTCCGGGCCAAGCAAGGTGTTGAGATTCTCGGTCAGGGTCGCCAGCCGTTCGAGCAACAGCGGCGCGCTGTTGAGAAGTGCGTTGATCCCGCCATCCTTGGGCGGGATGACCGGGCGGCCTTCGGGGCAGGCGGTGGTTTCGCAGGTGATCGCGGGCGCATCCTTGCGCGCGCCGTCGAGCAGAATCGTGGAAACCCCGGTAAAGCTCGCCTGGATGGTCGCCGTGGTGCCGACGAGGATCGGCACGTCTTCCCGCACCTTCACCCGGACGCGGACGAATTCGGGATCGTCTTCGGACAGGGCAATTTCGCTCACCTGCCCCACCGGCACACCCGCAAAGGAAACCTGGCTGCCATTGGCGAGCCCCGACACCGTCTGCTTGTAGAAGATGTCGTATTCGTTCTGCTGCCCTTGCCCCAGCCGCGCGAGCCAGACGATGAAGGCGGCCAACGCTGCGAGCAGTAACAGGGTGATCAAGCCGACCCACAGGTGGTTTGCTCTTGTTTCCATTGCCGCTTCCTATGAACGCCCGATGCGGCGCTTGTCCATGCTCTTGGGTACGACGCTGAACATGTTAGGCGATCTCTCCACGCTCGTGCGTGCCCAGCGCGGCGCGCCCGCGCGGACCGTTGAAGTAATCGTCGATCCAAGGGTGATCGGCTTCGAGCAATTCCGGAATAGTGCCCACCGCGATAACCCGCCTGTCGGCCAACACAGCCACCCGGTCGCAAATCTCGTAAAGCGTATCGAGATCGTGGGTGATCAGGAACACCGTCAATCCCAGAGTTTGCTGCAATTCCTTGGTGAGCTGGTCGAATTTCGCCGCTCCGATGGGGTCGAGCCCGGCGGTCGGCTCATCCAGGAACAGCAATTTAGGGTCCAGCGACAGCGCGCGGGCGAGCCCTGCGCGCTTCTTCATGCCGCCCGAAAGCTCGGACGGATACTTGGCAATCGCTTGCTCGGGAAGACCCGAGAGCAGCACCTTGTAGCGGGCAATATCCCGGCGCACTTCGGGCTCGATATCGGGGTAGAACTGCTTGAGCGGAACCTCGACATTCTCGCCCACCGTCAGCGTGGAGAACAGCGCGCCTCCCTGGAACAGCACGCCCCATTGGCAGCGAACGCCGATATTCTGGTCCGGATCGACCCCGGTAATGTCGCGGCCGAGCACCTGGATACGCCCGGCGCTGGGAATCTGGAGCCCGATGATCGAGCGCATCAGCACCGATTTGCCGGTTCCCGATCCGCCGACGACGCCGATGATCTCGCCCGATTTGACCGTCAGGTCGAGGTCTTGGTGCACGAAGAAATCGCCAAACTTGTTTTCGAGCCCCTGCACCACGATAGGCGGCGAATCGGTTTCCTGCGTCTTGATGTTCGCCATCGCTTAGCCCCACCCGACTTCGGTAAAGAATACCGCGAAGAAGGCGTCGAGCACGATCACCGCAAAGATCGCTGATACCACGGCCATTGTCGTCCGGGTGCCGACTTCCTCGGAATTCCCGCGCACCTGCATGCCGTGATAGCAACCCGCCAGCGCGACGATCAGGCCGAACACCGGTGCCTTGACCAATCCGACCCACAGATCGTGCGTCGGCACCACATCCTGGATCCTTTCGAGGAAAGTGAAGAACGGGATGCCAAGGAAGAACTGCCCGACAACCGCGCCGCCGATGATCCCGATGATCGCGGAATAGAATCCCAGCAACACCATCATGAACGTGCAGGCGAGGATGCGCGGGATCACCAGCACTTCGATCGGGGAGATGCCGATCGTGCGCATCGCGTCGACCTCCTCGGTCAACTTCATCGTCCCGATCTGCGCCGCGAATGCACTGCCCGATCGGCCCGCGACCATGATCGCGGTCATCAACACGCCGAGCTCGCGCAAGGTAATCCGCCCGACCAGGTTGATCGTCAGCGCCTCGGCCCCGAACTGTTCGAGCTGCACCGCCCCCTGCTGCGCAATAACGACACCGATCAGGAAGCTCATCAAGCCGATGATCGGCAAGGCGGAGACCCCGACAAGCTCCATCTGGTGCACGAATGCCTTCATCGGAAACCGTGTCGGATGACGGATCAGCATCCCAAAACCGATCAGGATCTGGCCGAAGAACCCGACCACCCCGTACATCCCGGAGCGGATATCGTAGACCCATTCTGCCAAGGCCAGCGGTACGCGTTTCCACACCGGCACCCGCGGCGGCACTATATCGGCCTCGTTGCCGGCACTCTCGACCGCGTCGATGATGCGACGAACAGCCGGGGTGCAACCGACGATCTCGACCTCGTGCTTGCTGGCAAGGCGGCACGCTATGTAGGCGCCGACCGTATCGATTTCGTCGATGCCGGACACGTCGATGGATTCCAGCGACGCGTCGATCGCGAACAGGTCCTGGTCGATCACACCGATGGTCGAAACAAGGAACTGGCCGGACAGTGCCAGCCGGGCACCGCCCTGCCCGTTCTCCTCGAGCGAATATTGCGCCAACCCGTCCATGCCTGCGAATCTATGCGGGTAAAACCCGGCCCAAACAAGCGCCTAGTTTGCCTCCCGTGCGACCGCAGGTGACAATTCCGGATCTTCGTGGCTAAGAGACTGGAACGCGGGGAAGATCGGGTCCGGGGAGCGATGGGCAATGAGCCATTTCAATCGGGAAATGCGGGGCGAGACAGTGGTGATGGCGCTCGCCAATCCGCCCTACAACACGCTGCGATCCGACATTCTCGAAGAGGGAGCGGCGGTGTTCGCTGCGCTCGCGGAGGCGCCTCCAACCGGCGGCGTCGTGCTCACCGGGCAAGGCGAGGACTTCACCCGCGGGATGGACACCAAGGTTGCGGCGACGTTCGACGAAGCGGATGCCGAGCGCGCGCGAGCTGGGATCAACGCCTTCTGTGCCGGCCTCCACCGCCTGCCTTGCGCATTGGTCTGCGCGGTCAACGGCCATGCTATCGGCGCGGGCGGGATCATGGCCTTGTGCGGCGACTGGGTCGTGACCGCCGATGGCGATCAACGCATCGGCCTGCCCGAAGCCAAGGCCGGGCTTGTCTTCCCGACTGTCGCGCAGGCGATCCTCGACCACTGGCTCGACCCGGTCTGGCGGCGGAGGCTGGCACTGTCGTCGCAATTGTTGGGGCCGCAGGAGGCGCTGGCGGCGGGGCTGGTGGACGAGATTGTCGCACCCGAAACCGTTCTGGATACCGCCGTAAGACGCGCCGGAGAACTGATGGCTCAGCCGGGTTTCGTCGCCTGCAAGCGGCAATTGCGCGCCAAGGCCAATGCCGAGATCGATGCGCTGATGGCGCAATAAGCGGTTGTGAGCGCTCAAACTCGGTGGCAAGGGCTTTCGCCTTATGAGTAGCGAACTCGCAACGACATTCGACCCCGCTGAAATCGAAAAGCGGTGGTATGCCCATTGGGAGAGCACAGGCGGTTTCCGGCCCGAGCGTCCGGATGCGGAGCCGTTCACGATCGTCAACCCGCCGCCCAACGTCACCGGCTCGCTGCATATCGGCCATGCGCTCGACAACACGTTGCAGGATATCGTGATCCGTTATGAGCGGCTGCGAGGCAAGGACGCGCTGTGGGTGGTAGGCACCGACCATGCCGGGATCGCGACGCAGATGGTGGTCGAGCGCCAGCTTGAAGAGCGGCAGGACAAGCGCACGAACTATTCGCGCGAGGAATTCGTCGACAAGGTCTGGGAATGGAAGGCCGAGAGCGGCGGCAGGATCACTCACCAGCTGCGGCGGCTGGGGTGCTCGATGGACTGGTCGCGCGAGCAGTTCACGATGGACCCGCACTTCACCAAGGCGGTGCTGAAGACCTTTGTCGATCTTTACAACAACAAGGATGACGACGGGAATCCAGCTCCCCTGATCTACCGCGACAAAAGGCTGGTGAACTGGGACCCGAAGCTCAAGACCGCGATCAGCGATCTCGAGGTCGAGCAGCAGACGATCCCGGGCAGCTTCTGGCACTTCAAGTATCCGCTCGCCGATGGCGTGACGCTGGATTCGGGTCAGGATTTCATCGAGGTCGCGACCACCCGGCCTGAAACGATGCTCGCCGACATGGCCGTCGCTGTGCACCCGTCGGACGAACGCTATGCCAGCGTCGTCGGCAAGCATGTCGTTCTGCCGCTGACCGGTCGCCGTATCCCCATCGTCGCCGACGAACACGCCGATCCGGAACTGGGTTCGGGCGCGGTGAAGATCACGCCGGGCCACGATTTCAACGACTTCGAGGTTGGCAAACGCGCCGGGATTGCGGCGGGCGCAATGCTCAACATGCTCGATGGCGAGGCCAATGTCTGCCAGACGGCGGACGGATTGGTGCCGGAGGAATTCCTCGGCCTCCACCGCTTCAAACGCGACGGTGAGCTCGGCGCGCGCGAGCTGGTCGTGCAGCGGCTCAAGGAGCAAGGCTACCTCATCCCGCACATCGCCAAGACCAAGAAGGGCGAGGAAGTCGAGCACGACGCCGAGCCGCGTCAGATCGCGACCCCCTTCGGCGACCGCGGCGGCGTGGTGATCGAGCCGTGGCTGACAGACCAATGGTATGTCGACGCCGAGAAGCTTGCCGAAAAGCCGATCAAGGACGTGCGCGACGGCACGATCGAAATCGTCCCCAAGAGCTGGGAAAAGACCTTCTTCAACTGGATGGAGAATATCCAACCGTGGTGTGTCAGCCGCCAGCTTTGGTGGGGACACCGGATCCCGGCGTGGTACGGTCAACGCAAAGAGGGTGACGCACTCTTCGGACACTTCACTCCCATGGTCCAGAGCGGCAGCAAACGTGCTGTCTTTGTTGCCTTGGACGAAGAAGAAGCGCTTGAACAAGCGAAGGAGTATTATGGCGAGGGCTATCGACCATATCTCGCGGATGAGACTGACGAAAACGAGCTAACTAAGCTCACCATGACGAAAGAAGGTCAGGACATTCCTGTCCGAATCCATCGCGACCCCGACGTCCTCGACACGTGGTTCTCCTCCGCGCTGTGGCCCTTTGCCACGCTCGGATGGCCCGAGGACAACCAGCCCTTGCTCGCCAAGCACTTCCCCAACAACCTGCTCATAAGCGGGTTCGACATCCTGTTCTTCTGGGATGCGCGGATGATGATGATGGGGCAGTACAATATGGGTCAG
>JAAUYH010166088.1_pt1 | contig 48878 bp, 51 predicted proteins | sample 7278061 | NCBI WGS metagenome assembly JAAUYH01 (sample SAMN14350203, study PRJNA611818) | marine sediment metagenome | isolation source: surface marine sediment (0.6m) | place: French Polynesia: Moorea | collected 2018-08
CGCCATAGTTGAATCAGATTATTGACTTTAACAATAGAAGCAACAGAGCGATAATTATACTTTAAAGGAGTTAATTCTATTTTTAAAGAAGACTGATGATTTAAGTCTAATGGTGTCAATACTTCGTCATAAAATGCAGCCTTAAAACTTTCCCATCGAAAGCCAGTAGGGTTAAGAGTTTGTAGAGGATCACCAGCACAAGCAAAAGGTAAACTAAAAATACGTTCTTGTTCTAGATCGTAGCGAGAAAACACTGATAAGCGCATGATTAGCTGTAACTCTAATCGAGTAAAATCTTGAGCCTCATCACAAAAAATTGCTGTATATTTAGGCTCGTAACAACCTAGACTAAGAACCGTGCGAATTAAATCCCGATCATCCCACAAATGATTTCTTTTCAGATGTTGCTTATAAGCTTTCCATACGCTATCGCGTATTTCGATAAACTCTTCAACAGAGATAATACGAGCTTTTTTGGGGACAATTTCTGAGTAGTAATGTTCGTCTTCTAAATAACTATCTCTTTCATCAAGTTCATAGCCTTTAATAAAGTTTTGAATTACTAACCAACATTTTTCGGGAGAGATTGTTTGCCATCTAGCAGCACAAAATTGTTTAAAATTATAGAATGATACATAACTTTCTTCAGGAAATAACTTTCTGACTTCAGGAGGTAAAATATTGAGCAGAAAAAAGCGAAACGGCTGAAAAAAAGGCTTGATATCGGGAAGATTTTGTAACTTGCTGGTATCCTCCACAAAAAGATGATGATGACGTAATAAAAACTGAACTTTATCTTTAGCAAAATCTGATAAATTGTTGCTGTAAGTAAGAAATAATGGGTGAGGTTGCTCTAAGATATCTAAATTTTGTTCATGGCATAACTGCAAATGCTGATTACAATAATAAGCAAACAAATAAAACAGCAGAGTAGATTTACCGCTACCTGCTCTCCCATTAAGGAATAAAGGTAAAGGTTTATCTGTCGAAACTGAATTTAAAATTTCTTTTTCTTCATCTGATAAAGTTAAATTTACTCCGTTTCCATCTTGAATTTTCAGCCAGAAGTCTTCTTCTAAAACTAAGTAAGAAGGATAAGAGCGTTTCGTAGAAGTAATTAAATCATCTACAATCAGCTTACTGTTATAAGGTTTTCTTTGAGCAAAATCGCCAAATTTTTCAATAACATTAGTTTTCTTGCTTAATCGTTGAATAATTTTTTGAATTTCTGGCTCTGTAGGATTGCCAATATATGGAGCAATTAATAGTAAGATTTTTTGGGATAAGTTTTCTGTATCATCTAAAATACTATAGATAATACTTAGATTGTTGTGGCAATAAAGTTTGATGTCTTTCCATCCAGTATCTTCCCCCAGAGAATGATTATTAAGAATCGCCTCAATCAGTTCCAGATAATGAGAAGCTTGGGAACGAATTGCAGGTTGATTAAATTTTTTGTACCAAATTTCTGTTTCGTGTATAATTAAATCATCATCCTCAATTTTCCAATTAGGAAGCTCTAACCAGATACGTAAATTGTCAGGAAGAAGGGATAAATTTGGTTGAGAAGTATTTTTTCTGCGCTTCTCTCTAGCCAACCATTCTACTAATTCAGGCTTAAGTTTTGACTCGTTAAATAGTTCCGTATTTTGTTTAATATCTTCTAAAAAACGTTTATAACCAGGTTCACCACGATTATAGACTTTCAGAAAACATAAGATCGGTTCTCGTTCTATTTTTAAGATGCGAGCAATTAATCGAAAATTACCTTCTTTCCGTTTAAGATATAGATGTAATTTTTTAAATCTTGCTTTCGCATCAAGATAATTCATCGTCTCTAAATGAGAACAAAGATTCTCCACTCTCGACGATAATTCGGGAATTCTATTTAATTGTTCATTAAATTTAGATGTGCGATAGACGTACATTAAACATAATCAGTAATTCATAATTAAGTACCAGAACAAAGACTAGTTATCAGTTATCAGTTAGCGACCAATAACTGTTGTACGGGTAATTCATGAATTACCCCTACTAACCAAACTCCCTACATCGACAAATCTAATCTTGTTCTGGAGAATTACTATTAACTGTCTCTAGTTGTTGACGCACATCATCGATCGCCGAATTTAATTGTGCTATTTTAGCCTCTAAACTGTGACGTGCTATTTCCATGCTTTCTTCTGTGGTAAGCTTTATTTGTTGTTCTGGTTCTATAAGTGGTTCTGCCACAGATTGTTGTTCACCACGATTAGTCAAAAGCGCGCCTAGCACACCACCAATGACTCCACCAACAATCGAACCGATAACAAAGCCATTACCAAAACCATCCCTCTGACTCATCTGCTTATTACCTCATTATCTCTTGTGTAGTAGGACTATTCCTCTAGGATAACTTGAAAATCTAAGTCCCAAAAGCGCGATCGCCAGCATCTCCCAAACCTGGAACGATGTAACCTTTACTGTTCAGACCTTCATCTATAATAGCAGTATATATCTCTAGCCCAGAATACTTTTCATTAAGTTGTCGCAAAGCTGGAGGTGCAACAACCACAGAGACAATTCTCACTGCATCAGATTCTATTCCACGACTGGTTATCTCTTCCATTGCCATCATGATTGAACCACCTGTTGCTAGCATCGGTTCAAGGATTAATACTTTAGTTTCGGGATTAAATTGGTGTGGTAACTTGTTTAAATAGCAATTAGTCTCTAAGGTAGATTCGTTACGAACTAATCCCAGATGATAAATAGAAGCCACGGGTAAAATATTTTGCGCTCCATCTAAGAGGGCTAAACCTGCTCTGAGAATCGGTATTACCGCCATAGGAATTTCTGGATTGACAAAAACTGCGTCGCATACTGCTAAAGGGGTTTGCACCTGAGTTTCCATAGTAGGAAGCCAATTTCTAGTAGCTTCATAAGCCAACCAACGCCCTAGCTCTGTCATGGCACTTTTAAACAAAACCGAAGGAGTATTAACATCGCGAGCTACAGCTAGCCAATGCTTGATTAGAGGATGCTCAGGAACATAAACACGAAGTGGTAATGCCATTGATTGCGAGTGGTTAAGGGTCAACTGTTCATTGTTAATTGTTACTTGTTGATTGTCAACGATGACTAATTGGTGGTTATATTTAGGATTGCTACACTTCGGTTGAGAGGTTGCTCCTGGTGGGAATAGGGAACAGGCATTAGTATTCAGAGAATAGATGTATAGCAGTATTTTTTGAAATTGGTATCAGTAGCGGTCATTCATAAATTACCCCAGAGCGTGGTTAGGAAGGAGCAAAAAATTAAAATACCAGCCTTCATCAGTTAGCCGTAGGAGCGTGAGAAGTCAAATGAATTAGTTTAAAGGCTGGTATTTTAATAAAGCGCAAGTCCCTTAGTTGCTGATAATTGATAATTGATTGCTATGGAGGGGAGCAACCCTAGCTTGTTGGTAGCTTGTAATATTATATGTTCTATAAGAAATACAATTTCGATAAACAATAGACACAAAATCTTGATAAAAAATTCAATAAATAAACTGAGTATTTAGTTAAGAAAAAGCCAGAATAAAACATAGATATCTCTAGTAAAGTCGCTTCAATTTCTGGTTATTGAGCCAATATGCCCCAAAACCCAAAGACTCTATGAGAGAATCTTATACTTGAGTCTGCGAAAAGGGGATGTCTGACACTGAAGGCTGACTACTAATAGTACAACAAGAAACTCCAATAACGATTAAATCGTCCCTGAATTGAGTGAGGTTTGGCAAATTCGAGCTTTACCAATCAGGTTCGATTGTTTCATGTTCATTTACTACCCAAGTTCAATACTTTTTATGAATACTGACAATTTTGTTAATAACAATAGCTTCAATCTTGATAATCTGTTAATTTTTGGGACTTCTGAACCAGACTTATTGATCGGTACAGCCAACAGTCAATTAATTATCGGTAATGAAGGTAATGATTTCTTGATTGGCAAAGATGGTAATGATTCTTTGTTTGGAGGGGCTGGTAACGACAGTTTAACCAGTGGTCGAGGAAATAACTTGCTTCTGGGGAATAAAGGAGATGATTTCTTACAAGTTAGCTTTACTCGTCTAGGTGAAGCAGGAAACAATACTCTCAAAGGCGGTGCAGGAAACGATACTCTTAATGGTGGTGATGGTAAAGATTTACTCGTTGGGGGGAGTGGATTTGATGTCATTTTTGGTAACGAAGATAATGATTTGATTCTGGGAAAGAAAGATATCGATCTACTTTTCGGTGGTCAAGGTGATGACACTATTGAAGGTGGTAAAGGTGATGACGCTATTGAAGGTGATACTGGAAATGACTACTTGCTAGGTGGTGCTGGAGTAGATATTCTCTTTGGTGGGGAAGGGAATGATATTTTAATCGGTGGCAAAGATGCTGATATATTCCAACTTCAACCCAACACAGGTACAGATATCATTCAAGATTTTGAAGATGGTCAAGATTTGTTGCTGTTGGAATCTACATTACGATTTGGTCAAGAACTTACTTTTGAGCAACTAGGCATTAGTCAAGACAATAATCAAACTACTATTGCGATCGCTGAAACTGGAGAAATCCTGGCTTTACTTGAGGGAGTATCTGCAACCAATATTGATAGTGAAGATTTCATTTCTTTGAGTGATATGAGTAGTTCCGCTGTCACTGTAGATGAGAGTTTGATGCAAAATGCTCTAAATTATGACCGCGAGAGAGGCTTCCGGCTAGGAAGCATCTCTAATCGCGGTGTTGACTTTAATTTTACGAAGTCAAGTGGGCTTCCGCCTATCATAGGCGGAGTACCTTGGACTCGTGGGCAGACTCATTCTACAAACACTTCAGAAGCTAGCATAACTCCTGCTTCTCCTATGGAAGTTGGATCCGTCACTAGCCAAGCAGTGGAAGTCATGAATGTGAATGAGGCTCGTAACCTCTTTGGGGTTGATGGTAGTGGTATTACCATTGGGGTAATTTCCGACAGTTATGATCGCGGTCAGAATCTAATTACTACTGCGGATGATGATATCTTATCAGGAGATATTCCAGGAATAGCAAATCCTAATGGCAATAATATTCCCGTAACTATATTAGATGATACTCCTGATAACTCTGGTTTCAATCTTATTGACGAAGGGCGTGCCATGATTCAGTTGATCCATGATGTCGCACCAGGAGCAAACTTTCTGTTTCATTCAGGATTCAATGGTCCAGAAGACTTTGCAGAAGGTATTGATGAATTGGTCGCTGCGGGGGCGGATATTATTGTTGATGATATTGGTTATTTCAATGAACCCTTCTTCCAAGATGGTGTAATTGCTCAAGCAGCAGATCGGGCTTTTGCTGCTGGTGTACCTTATTTCTCTGCTGCTGGAAACTCTGGTCGTAGTTCCTATGAATCTGAATTTAGACCAGTAGAATTTAGTGATGAATGGGGTATTGCTGGATTAGAAAATTATCATTTTCATGATTTTGATCCAGGCACAGAAGTAGATGTGCAGCAAAACTTTACTCTCCAGCCTGGTGGTTCAATTTTTCTATCTTTTCAATGGGATAATCCTTTTGCTTCTGCTGGAGGATTAGGTGCGACTAGCGACTTAGATATTTTCCTTCTTGATCAAGACAACAAGATTGTGTCTGCTGGTGCAGAATCTAATATTGGCTTTGATGCTGTAGAGCTATTCAACTTTACCAACAACAGTGATACAGAAGTAGAATACAAGCTATTGATAGGTCAAGATATGGCTGCTGGTGGTGAAGCTCCCAACTTGATTAAGTATATTGACTTTAGTTCTGCTACTGTGGATGCTGAATTTAGCACTTCAAGCTCAACTATTTTTGGGCATCCTAACGCCAATGGTGCAGAAGCAGTGGGCGCATCTTTTTATCAAACTCCCAGGGAAATAGAGTCTTTTTCTTCTGCTGGTGCAACTCCCATCTTATTTGATACTAACGGCGAGCGCTTGCCTGAGCCAGAAATTCGTAATAAACCTGAAATCGTAGCAGCCGACGGTACAAATACAACTTTCTTCTTGGGTGAAGACGTTGAGGGTGATGGATTCCCCAATTTCCCTGGTACTTCTGCTGCTGCTCCCCATGCTGCTGGAGTAGCAGCTTTACTACTTGAGGCGAATCCTGAAGCTACCCCCCAACAAATTTATCAAGTATTGGAGCAAACCGCGATCGATCTTGACGATCCTTTTACTGCTGGTGAATTTGATACTGGCTTTGACTTTGGTTCTGGTTTTGGCTTGATTCAAGCGGATTTAGCCTTGGAGGCTTTACTTACTGAAACTGTACCTTTATAAAGTTAGTTCGATGAAGACCTAAATCTTGGAGGGGTCAGGGGTCAGGGGCACCGAAGGAGACTTCACAACAAAGCCGATCTGTTTTAGGTTCAATATCTATATATATTAAGTCTCCTCCCGGGGGGTCAGGGGTCAGAAATACTAAAAAATCCTTACCTTACTAATTTGTCAGCATACATACAGTAATTCTGTAGGGACGCAGTATCCAGGTCCCTACAGAACAAAATTAATCTATAAATTTTAAAACCCTGCAAAGCCAGTTGCTGCTAAGTAAACCTCATTCCAAGAAGGGGGTCTGTAGTCTTGATTCAAACCGCGATCTACATATCCTACCACTCGGGGTAATTCTTCCCCGATGATTTCTCGTTTCAGAAACATTCTTAATTGGGTTTCCCAGTCCTTGGGATAGTCTCTAATTATGGGATGTTTAATAACCAGTGATTGATATTGCCCTTGGTCAGGATCGATAATGACATCCAGGCTGAGAATGCCCAAAGAGCGAACAAAAATTCCTGTAGCAGCGATCTCAAAATCTCCATTAACTAGTCTCTGTTTGAGAACTACTACAAAATGTCCCCCTTCAGGAATGTTATATACTAACTGGCTTTTGTCTTTGACTGGTTGAACTTCAACGTTGTAGCCTTTGGTCAGTCCTTCTTCTAAAGTGATATCTTCGTATTCTTGTTCGGGATGGGGCAAATAGATCGTAAACTGATGTAGATCGAGCCAAGGATTATGTACTGTCTCATTAGTTGACTGTTTCCAAGAATTGTACTGTCGGCGCATCTCTTCACCAACATAACTCTCACTATCGCATATATTAATTAGAGCCATATTGAGAACACATTGCTCGAACCTACTGAATGCTCCTAAAACTTGCATAATAAATATTCTTCCTCTTGTGTCATACTAAATCCTGTTGCCAAAACCAACTTATAACCCGCACGCTATACATATAAAGTCTGTCTATGCAGACTAGAAATATAATAAAGTAACTATGTAAATCGGATTTGGGATTATTCCTTGTTCATTCCCGTAAAAATCCCACGCTTCACGGGGCGCAAGCCTCTCTTGGTGGACATTCCCTTGCGTCTTACGCTCCAAGCGGGCTTCCACCGCTTGCACCCCAACTCATATTGATTTAATCTTCATCTAAAGCAGGAAATTCCTCTTCAATTTCCCATAAAATACTTTTGTGGGCGATAAACCAACTGCGAGTTTGTGGAGTCAATTGATCCCAAACTAAATCAGGAGAAACATGAGGTGATTCGTACTGATATTTTTTACCTAGCGATCGCAAATTTTCAGCAACCTTTCTAGGAATACCAAAATCTAGCCAGTCAACCTCGACGATTTTACCTGATACACCACCACTGGGGTCGTAAATTAGTTGGGCTACTCGAATTAAATCAGCAAAATGGGTGGGTCTTAGTCCAGTTACCTGCTGAATTTCTCGAACGCGCTGTTGCTGTTCTTTGAGGTTCATAATTTGTCCTTTCACAATCAACAATCAAATGACTACTAACCAGGCTCTCGGGCGCGGGTTTCCTTACTGGGATACCACTAATTAACAGCCGTATAATTTTTCACTCGCTTGTCTGCTCCAACGCCTAAAATCTTAGCTAACCAAGGGGGGGGAGAAGTCCTGATCGCTTTTTGTAAATCTGCTAATATTTCTCTTGCAGAGCCACCTTGTTCTACTTTCATCGGATAGATATAAGCCTGAATGACTTTGGCTGCTGCGGGTCCCCCAATGGAAACAACATATAGAACAGGACAATCTTTAATTAAATCGACTCGGAAACCATTTTTATCTTCTTGAAGATCGGCTTCTATTGCGGAGCGAGCATCAATTAATTTGATTTCCTCTGCGGATAGTTGATAAATCAAGTAGCGATGACAAGAGCCAAAGTGTCCGTCTAACTGCTCTCCAGTATTGGAAGCTACAGCAATTCTGATGGAGTTTGGCATATCTCCTTCTTGATATGGCTCAATGGGTAAGGATTCTTCACAGTAGCCAGTTTCTCCCCATAAGATTCTTACTGCTTCTTTGAAGTCTGCTATATCCTGATTATCCGCATCTTCGCCTTCCCATTCGCTATCAACTTCGTAAATGTTACCGAAGGATCTTTTTAAGTGAGTGACTGTAATGTTACTTAAGGATTCTTCAGTAAGATCGTCATCAAGATTGGTTTGCAAAGCCTCAATTAAATCCCTAACAGATACATTGGGTAATACCTTAGCTGCTAAGGCAATTCTGAGGGCTACTTCATTGGAAATTGGTTGAGTTGTCATGATTTTACTCCTGAATTTGATTTATTGTGGTTAGTCGTTAATGGTTAGTGGTTAGTGGTTAGTTGTTGGTTGTTATTTGCCATTGATTTTTACTGAAGAACCAATGACAAAAAACAGATTAGTTTTGCTAGGGGTGTAATTATGAAAAAACTGCTGAGTCTGTTATTGCTGTTGATTTTGCCTATAGTCGCTAGTTGGTTTGTACAGGAACATCGGGTTGATTCGCAAACTGAGCAAAGGGTTGATTTCAAGCAGCATTTTGAGCAATTAGGGGTTAATGGTTCTATGATCATTTATGACCTTAATGGCGATCGCTTGTATCAACACAACTCCCGTCGTAATAACACTGCTTTTCTTCCTGCTTCTACCTATAAAATTCCTAATTCTTTAATCGCTCTAGAAACTGGAGTAATTAAAGATGATATTTCTGTTCTGACGTGGGATGGTATTGAAAGAGGTATAGGTGATTCTCCTATTGAGGTATGGAATCAAGATTTAAACCTCCGTCTCGCTTTCAAGTATTCCGCCGTCTGGTTTTATCAAGTGCTGGCTCGTAGAATTGGTCATCAAAGAATGCAAGATTTTGTGAATCAAATTCAATATGGCAATCAAAACATTGGTGCAGAAGAAGATATCGATAAATTTTGGCTCTCAGGAGAATTAAGAATTACACCTCGCCAGCAAATTGACTTTCTTCGCCGTCTTTATCAAAATGACTTACCTTTTGCCCAAAGAACAATGAATCTAGTTAAAGATATTGCGATCGCTGAACAAACACCCGACTATGTACTTCGAGGGAAAACGGGATTAACACGGCAAATAGGTTGGTATGTGGGTTACTTAGAACAAAACGACAATGTTTATTTCTTTGCTACCAATCTAGATATGAATTCGGAAACCGATCCCGCACTCAGGCTAGAAGTTACCAGACTGTGTTTACAGGATTTGGGGCTACTGTAATGGAATTAAATTGGCTAGGTACAAGTTTGATAATAGTCCTTTGTCCTTTGTTGTTTATCTTTTGTATCAATGAACAACGACTAACCACGCTCCCACTAACCAATAACTAATAACCAATTACAATTGTTTTACCTCAGATACTAACTGAGACACTACATCCTGTGCGCTACCAAATAGCATGGTGGTTTTGTCTTTGTAGAACAATTCGTTATCTACTCCTGCAAATCCTGTTCTCATGCTGCGCTTAATTACAATGGCGTGTTGAGCTTTATCTACATCGAGAATTGGCATACCATAGATGGGGCTGCGATTGTCGTTACGAGCAGCAGGATTGACTACATCGTTAGCACCAATAACTAAAGCTACATCAACGCGATCGAATTCAGTATTAATATCATCCATATCATACAGGCGATCATAGGGAACGTTGGCTTCAGCTAATAGTACGTTCATATGCCCTGGCATTCTCCCTGCAACGGGGTGAATGGCATATTTAACATCGACTCCCATTTTTTCTAACTGAGAGGCTAATTCTCTAACACTGTGTTGCGCTTGAGCTACTGCCATACCGTAACCAGGAACAATTACCACAGAGCGAGCATAGCCTAACATCATTGCGCCTTCTTCACTGTCAATGGAGCGGTAGGTTTTATCGATTTCTGCACCACCTGCACCGCCAACAGCGTTGCTCTCACCACCAAATGCCCCAAATAGAACGTTGGTAAGGGGTCGATTCATGGCTTTACACATGATTTCGGTCAAAATTAACCCTGAAGCTCCAACTAACGCCCCAGCAACGATTAGCATATTGTTGCCTAAGATAAAGCCTACGGCACTGGCAGCTAAACCCGAAAAAGAGTTTAATAGGGAAACTACTACGGGCATATCAGCACCACCAATGGGCAGCACGAATAAAGCACCGAGAAGTAAAGATATTATGGTTAAAGTGAGGAAAATGTCGAGATTTTCAGGCTGGATCAACAGATAAACGCTACCAGCTAAAAAGCTAGCCAGAAGTAAGGCATTAACAGGCTGTTGTAGGGGAAAAGTAACGGGAGAACCTGTCACTAAGCCCTGAAGTTTGGCAAAGGCTAACAAACTTCCTGTCAGAGTCAAGCCACCGATTAACACGCCTAAAATAGCAATAAAAGTAGCATCTAGGGGAACAGTACCAGTACTGTTAAGTACTCGCCAAAATTCACCTACAGCAACTAAAGCGGAAGCAGCACCACCAACCCCGTTGAAGATACCCACCATTTGAGGCATATCCGTCATAGCTACTTTTTGGGCAGCGATCGCACCGATTAAAGAGCCAGCAATAATACCTACTAAAATCCACTCATAATTGAGTACGGACTGATTTAATAAAGTAGCAATAATAGCAATTAACATTCCCACTGCTGCGAGGAAATTACCTTTACGGGCTGTAGCTGGGGAACCTAATTTTTTTAACCCCAAAATGAATAGTGCAGCAGCAATTAAATAAGCTAGTTCGATTCCCGTGTTTAAATATGTAGTCATTATGCTGTTTCCTTCTTCTTAAACATTTGCAGCATTCTGTCTGTTACTAAAAAACCGCCAACGACGTTAACGGTAGCTAGCACCACGGCAATTAAGCCTAAGATGGTGGTGATGTTCCATTCCCTTACTCCAGCAATCAGTAACGCACCTACCACAGCAATGCCAGAAATAGCATTAGCACCAGACATTAAGGGGGTGTGCAAAGTCGGGGGAACTTTATTGATTACCTCAAATCCTACAAATGAGGCGAGAACAAAAACAACTAAGCCTGTAAGTAATCCTGCTTCCATAAAATTAACTCCTATTTTTTTTGTTCGTAGTTAGTAGGAACTTAAAAACCACTAACCATTACCCAGTAACTACTAACAACGCTTGTTTTACCCGTTCATTGCGAATTTCTCCACCATGGGTAACGCAAGCACTACTGGTAATGTCATCTTCAAAATCAAGCTTTAGTTCCCCATCTTTAGCTAAATATTTCACCAGATTCAACAGATTTTTGGCATACATCTGGCTGGTATTGACAGGGACAGTACTAGGCAAATTCGTCGGACTAATAATAGTTACACCATGAGAGGTAACGTCTTTACCAGCTTCGCTACAAGCACAGTTACCCCCACTTTCTGCTGCTAGATCCACAATTACCGAGCCTTGTTTCATTTCTGCTACTGTCTCTTCGGTAATTAATAAAGGTGCTGGTTTCCCTGGTACTTGAGCAGTGGTAATAACCACATCAGCTTTTTTAACATATTCGCTCAAACCTTGACGGATAAGCTCTTGGGTATCGCTCCCAACCTGTTTAGCATAACCACCTTCTGCGGTAGTATCTTCTTCCAGATTAATTTCAATAAATTTCGCCCCAACACTTTGTACTTCTTCTTTAACTGTCGGACGAATATCAAAAGCTTCTACTACTGCACCCAATCTACGGGCTGTGGCGATCGCTTGTAATCCTGCTACCCCTGCACCTAAAACTAACACTTTAGCTGGTGGGATCGTTCCTGCTGCGGTGGTCATCATCGGGAAAATTCGCGGTAAACAAGCTGCTGCTAGCAACACCGATTTATAACCTGCAATGTTAGCTTGAGAAGACAACGCATCCATGCTTTGAGCGCGGGTACTGCGGGGAATTAGCTCCATACTAAAAGCTGTCACCTGTCGCTGTGCTAGCTGTTGAGTGACTGTGGGATCCCCCAAAGGATTGAGAAAACTAATTAGGGTTGCTCCTGGTTTGAGCCAGTCAATTTCTGAGCTACCATCTCGCTTACCAGGAGGATTAACTTTGAGTACAATATCTGCTTCTCCCCATAGTAAAGCAGGATCAGAAATTATATTAGCTCCTGCTGTTTTGTAGGCAGCATCGTCATAACCTGCACCTAGACCAGCACCCGCTTCTACGCAAACTTCAAAGCCTTGTTTAACCAGACGGGATACAGTATCAGGAACTTGGGCTACACGAAGCTCTCCTAGCTCGTTTTCTTTGGCAACGGCTATTTTCATTTAATTTAATTCTCCTAATTTAGTTATTACTTATTTGTATTAGTCATTTATTGGTCATTAAATTATTGGTTATTGTCTTTTGGTCAGTAACGAAGGACAAACAACGAATGACATACAACGAATGACATACAACAAAAGACAGAAGATTATTTATGTACTGTTGGTATAGCTTAAGAAACTTATAGCAGCTAATTATTTAAAACCAATAATTTTGGACTCAGATTAGATTGGTTAAGGTGGTACTTACAGGGTCTAAAGCCAGGTACAATAGATTGAGTAAATTTTTCTTGGGGTATGGTTACAAGTATTTTTTACCAGAAGTACGGGTATTTTGAGTACTAGTATAGTAGAAAGCAAAAATAGGCTCAAGTCTCTGGTGGCAAGAGTTTTAATCAATCATTTTGATAAATTTTTAGGACGATGGTTTTGTACTCACTCAAATGAATACACCTATATCCTTACCCTAAGACAAAAAATTCTGAACTCAACTAGCTAGGCTAGGGATTTTTAAACCATCTACAAAAAAATAAATTTAATGCCAATGACTAAATCCACTACAAGGTTATCCCTCGCGATCTTGGAAATAATTGTCGCTCTGTTTTTGGGAATAGCGATCGCCCATCTGGGTTTAGGAGGTATAGCCTGGATTTTTGGGGGTATGGGTGCAGGAGCAATAATTGTCAGAAGTTACCAAAATATCGCCAAAAAAACCCTGAAACAGTCTAAAATTGGCAGGAAAATCGGACAGGGGATGGTTGGTTTATCTATTGGATTTGCGATCGCCGATAGTAATTTACTGGCTGCTTCTTCTCGGTTGCCACTATTTATCTTTCTCACTGTATTTATGCTACTTTGTGGCAGTGGTATCGGTTATTTTTACTCTCGCATCAGTCGCACTAACTTGCTTAATGCTATGTTAGCCACATTGCCTGGGGGAGTAGCAACCATGTCTAGTATTGCTGCGGAATACAATCGCAATGTTTCCCTAGTAGCAATGGTGCAGACAATTCGTATTACTAGCGTAATTTTGATTATTCCTCTGATAGCTGGAACATCTGGGGATGCTGCTAAGAAAACTGCCTTTTCTTTCGGAGATTATGTAATAAATAGCGATCCTGTTCATTTATTGCTATTGATCCTGGCAATTATTTCTGCATGGTTGGGGGTAAATGTAGCAAGTAAATTACGCATTCCAGCAGCTTCTTTTTTTGGGACTCTGATTGTAGGAATATTGTTTAATTATGCGATCGCTTATCTGCCTTGGTTCGCCAATTTTGATTTTACTCTGCCTAAAGCTATTAGTTTAATCGGTCAAATATTATTAGGAATTACAGTGGGTGAAGCTTGGAGCAATCGCGTAAGTATAACAGGAAAAAATATTACTTATGCTTTTATTTCTGTAGCCATGACCATTGCTAGCGGATTTATTGCTGCGACTATTGCTGGAGTATTCACCTCTTGGGATTGGCTTACCTGTATGCTAGTAACAGCACCAGGAGGTTCGACAGAAATGATTTTGGTAGCCCTGACATTAGACCGTAACCCAGAAATTGTTACTGTTGCTCACTCCGTCCGCCTCATGGCTCTTAATTTATCTTTACCACTGTGGATATTTTTATTCCGATATTGGGAAAAGCGAACAAATGTTTCTCCTGAAAGATAATATCAGATGATTAAGTAATTCTAAATATTGAATATAAACTCGTCAATTAGTAGCAGAGATTACTAAAAAGATAGATAGCAAAGAGTTAACTTGTCTTTAAATACCAATCAACCTCATTAGTAAGTAATATTTAGGGCGATCGCACTTTTTCAAATTGATCATCAGGTCGCAAAATTAACCAACCAGGGCGATCGCTATTTCTAGAAAACTCAAATTTACTTGGGATTAAAGACGCAAACAATAAGGATTCACAATCAAGGATAAAGGATGAGGTATAGCTTCCTAATCCTTGGATGAGTTCCTATTCTAAACTCTTTTCCCTGGTCAAAGTTATGCCGTGGAAGGGATGCGACCTCGTCAATAACTTTAAGCATTTATCCACAACCTGAATAATAATTGAGGAGAAAATAGATGCCATTTGTCACTATTCAAATTGCTAAAGGTCACTCTGTGGAACAAAAACGCCAACTTGCTCAAGCAGTGACCGATACTCTAGTTTCTAGTTTAGGAACAAAACCCGAATGGGTAACGATTCATATTGACGAATTCGAGCGGGAAAATTGGGCAGTAGGTGGTAAATTACACATCGATAAACACTCTGGCAGACATAGAGAAAAAGTGACCACTTAAATAATTGAGCGATTCAAAAGCAGATTTTGAGGGTTGAATGTGAAGTTTACTCATATTATTGAACCCCCCAACTGCTTTTGCTGCAAGATTCTCCCTAAAATAGGGAGCTTTTGTTAAAAAAGGAGAATTAGAACAATGGAATTGACATCAACAGATGCGGAACAATTGGCATTAGATTTTTTTCTCGAAGACTGGGAAATTCCTGAAGACGACCGTGATTTTTTTGTTGCCCTCGATGCTCGTAGTGTAGATGATCGCTGGTATGTAGTGGAAATTGGTGTAGAGGGCTTACCCGATAAGTGGGTGATTCAAGTTTACGATGAAACCAAAGATTGCGACCCCTGTTTTACCTTTGTCTCGCCGATTAAAGCCTCAGAAAGCGAAACAGGATTAGAAGAAATGCCAGAAAGTATTGCGGAAATATTGCGCTCAGAACGTGAGAGTAAAAAAGTGTTTGTTAGTAGTTAGTGGTTGGCTGTTATACAAATAAGAATTAAAAAAAATGATCGATTCGGTAGAAGCAGAAAAATTAGCCTTTGAATTTTTGACCCATGAATGGAATGTACCACTAGAAGACCGAGATTGGTTTACTATAATTTCCTCTCGTACTTTGGGTGAAGACGGCTATGATATAGAAATTGGCATTGATGGTTTTCCTGATCGCTGGATTGTAGAAGTGTACGATACAGGAAAATGCGAGCCTTATTATGAATTTAGCTCCCCCATCAGAGATTCTGAAAGCAACAGCGATCTAGAAGACTTACCCGAGTGGATCGCACAAGTATTAATAGCAGAAAGGAAGCATAGATAGTTGTACGTTAGTTTTGCAGATAAAAACGTACTATCTCCTGTCAAGGAATTATATTATTTCTATTGATGGCAACGATAAAATATATTTATTCATTTCCTAAATTATGAGAAACTTTGAAGAGGAAAAATGTAAGAGTTAGTTACTCGTTAGTCGTTAGTTATGAGTCACTGGTTTTTAGACCAAGGGCAAACAACGAATGACGAAGGACGAAAAGCAAAGATGATAATGAAAACAGCAGATTGGTTGGTCAAAGAAGATGGTGTTTGCTTACTGTGTAAATCTGTGCGGGAATGGGATTTATTAGCCGAAGAATATCGACTGTATCGGTTCTTGACGGAAGTAGAAGATATTATGAGATTAACTGCTACCGAACAAAGAGATGAAGAAAGTGCTTTATCTGCACTACGGATGTTGGTTAGAAAACTCATTCTTAACTGTTATACTGTCAAAACTCGTCTGCCCGAACCCAATCACAAGACTGGAGTTTCTGTGGTCACACTCTACGATGAATTGGGATTTCCCATGACTATCCAGACAGAAATGAATTTACCAGGGACAACTTTACCCATCCACAATCATGGCACTTACGGCATAGTGATGGTATTACAGGGCAAACAGAAAAATACTTTTTGGAAGCGCAATCCTACTGACGAATTTCCCGACAGAATCGAGCGCGTTGGTGAAAGAATTATTGAGCCAGGAGATATTATTAGCTTTACTAGCGAGGCAATTCATAGCATAGAATCAGTGGGAGACGAACCAACCATAACCTTTAATTTCTACGGGGAAACTTATGGCAGCAAAAGATTTCGGTTCGATTTCAATAAGCAGACTGCCAAGCATTTTTAGTGGTTAGTGGTTAGTAGGGGCGATTCATTAATCGCCCCTAGAGTTATTAGTCATGTCGAAAATTCATCAAAATTACATAGATCGACAATCAACCAGCAATCCCTTTTTTGATCTTAATTACGAACTAGCTTTAGAGTCGTTAGACAATGACTTTTTTGATCCCGTGCAACCCGCTAACTTCTCTGGGCTTACCCTGCGCTTTCGTAATGATAATCTGCTGCCTATTATTGGTTTAGAGTCAGAGAAAGTTACTGATGAGCATTTCCTTGATTTTGGTGGTAGTTTTCAGGGACGACAATCCTGTTTAGCATTGCGCTATCATGGTCATCAATTTGGTCAATACAATCCTTACTTAGGGGATGGAAGGGGGTTTCTCTACGGTCAAGTGCGAGGAATTGACGGGAAACTATACGATTTTGGCACAAAAGGCTCGGGACAAACTCCCCATTCCCATTCTAAGGACGGTCGCTTGAGTCTTAAGGGTGGGGTGCGGGAAGTCCTAGCTGCTGAGGCATTACATTATTCCGGAGTTAAGACATCTCGCTGTTTGAGTTTAATTGAAACTGAATCCTTTACTAGAGACGGTGAGACTGAGAGAGGAGCAGTTATGGTGCGTTTTAGTCACTCTCATCTGCGCTTTGGTACTTTTGAACGCTTAGATTACTATGATCGCCCCGATCTAATTCAGCAGCTATTAGACCATGTAATTCAATACTATTATCCTCATTTGTGGCAGCAACAAGACTGCTACATCCGCTTTTATGGGGAATTGGTAGAGCGGGTCGCTCAATTGGTAGGACAATGGATGGCAGTGGGTTTTTGTCATGGTGTTCTCAACACTGACAATATGTCCATTACTGGGGAGAGTTTTGACTATGGACCTTATGCTTTTATCGATACTTACAATCCTTATTTTACTGCTGCTGCTTTTGATCGCCAGGGAAGATATAGTTATCGCAACCAACCGAGTGTCGGTCGTTGGAATCTAGAAATGTTGCAGCGTCCTTTATCCGCAGTAATTCCTGTTTCAGAAATGGAGTCTGCTTTAGCAAGTTTTTCCGAACTTTATACCCAATATTATCATCAGCAAATGCTGCACAAATTGGGATTTGATCACTTATCTTTTCTAGAAACTGAAGAATTAATCGATTTAACCCTACAATTGTTGTTTTTAACTAAAATAAGCTATCATAAGTTTTTTAGCTCACTCAGACAAGGATTTTCTTCACCATGGCGCGAGGATGCTAACTATATTTTGCAAGATTTAGAACATTTGGTATCTGGAGATGAAGTAGCTATTTTAAAACGTTGGTGTTGGCTTTATCATCAACTATTGTTAGAGCGATCGCCAGAAGCTCTTAACCAAATCGCTCAACGTCTGCAACAAACAAATCCAGTAGTTACCTTGCTTAAATCCGAAATCGAGACTATTTGGCAAGCAATTAGCGAACATGATAATTGGCAACCGTTTATCGATTTTCTTAAACTGGTTCGAGTTTAACAGTAACAAAGAGTACTGTTTTGTCTAAATTACTAAAACTAAAATGATGAAAAATCAGTCCCTAAATCTATGAAAATCGAATCTATCAAGCAAGAGTTGATTGAAGGTACTGAAATAATTTTAACCAGAGTAACCCTCAATCAAGTAAACAATTCTTGTATCCTATCAAGACTGATGATTGATACTTTAGGAAAACCAGGAATTGATAACGATCTTCAGTTACTTGGCTCTGGAAGTCAATGGGAAGTGGTTTGGACTGAACCAAAACTAACTATCGAGCAAACTAGGGAAATAATTAGTCAAGCGCTCGCCCCATCTGTGTAAAAGCCATAGAGAATTTAAGTTTTTAAGGAAAACAAAGATGAATAGTCCAATAACAGATTTGGAAAACTCTGCTGAAAAAAATACTCAATCATCTTTTAAACTAATAGATCAAGATCATCCAGAACTTTATTGGATTTTGTCAACATCACCTCAATCGAAAGAGCGTTTTTACTTTGAATACAATTTTAATGATCTGATCAAAGGATGGTTTTCAGTTATTCCTAAGTATTTGTTAAAACGCCAGCAAGTTCACTACGCCCCTTTATACTACACTCGCCCCGAAGCAGAAACGAGAAAGATTGATAGTAATTTTGCTGTTGTGGAAATAATCTGGGAAGAAATTGATGGATAAAACTGAAAATAAGAACAAATATTCTCAAAGCGCGATCTCACGCGGAGCGAGGCACTTCCCGATGGCTTGTTGATAATCTACTGATTATCACGCATTAGCTGGATAGATGAATAATAAATTGTAGTAGCGCATCCAGTTGAATTTGTTGGGTACTGCGAGCGTCTCGCTCGCAATCAATTTTAGCCCCCCCTAACTTTTTTCTTTTTGCTCCTCATTCCCCACCCCCCTCATTCTCCCCGAAGCGGGCAGGGCTGCTTCATTCTCAGAAAAACAGTAAATGACCCTGGCAATCGCTTTTATTGTGTCCGACAGGTTGTGATTTTATTAGTTCTTATAAGTAGGCTAATGAAGGATAATATTTTTAACTGTTCAAAATGACCTCAGCAATTAATCTGAAAAACAAGACAATTCTAATCAATGAACCTGTACCGCAAAAAGGTATTACTTGTTCTAATCGAGAGAGGATTTTACGCCTTGCCCAATATTTAGAGGATACCCGAAGCATTGAATCTTCTTGGGGGACTTTTGTAATAATCGGAAAATATCAAGGAAAAGAACTATTTCTGGCATTAGCCCCGATTGGAACTGGTTCTGGTTTAGTCTTTACCGAATTATATTATCAAGGCGCAAATTCTATTATTCGTTTTGGTTCTGATGATATCCCCAGTCCCAGCCCAGAAGAAGGAAGGCTATTTAAGATTATTGATGAAGCTGATAATCTATATGGTTATGCTAAAGCAATTGGGGTCGAACCGAGGAGATGGGGACAATCAATTCCAGCTTCTGACACATTAGTGCAGGCATTAAAGATGCAAGCTTCGTATCAGAATCTTAATTATGAAATGCGAGTTTGTCATCATCTTGAGTCTTACCATGCTTTACGAAATCCAGAAGTATTTCCCAACCAGTATCGCTATCGAATAGAAGCGGATTATGCAATGGTAAAACGTCAGGATAAAAAGGAAAGTATGGATATGGAAACAGCTATCTTGTTTGAAACGGCTCGTCTTTTTAAGCAACATGCTGCTAGTGTTTTGCAAACGGTAGATAAAGAAAAAGCCTCTGACCCATACTCCCAAAAAGCAACTCTCAAGCAGATTTATGGTGTAGAAAAACAGTTTTTTCAGGTGATTGTTGCTGCTCTTAATGACTCGGTAGTGTCACAAAGATGTGGAAATAGCTAAATTTTTCTTCCAAACTCATATTTATTGATGTATAGCCCAATATAGCTTGATACAATCTTTTGTTACACTACCCTCCTCATACCTCATCCTTCATCCTTTACTCTTCATCCCTTAATAATTCCAGCACTCGATACTGAATACCTGTTTCAAAAATCCTCACGCCACCACCTTCCGCTACAGTTTGTCTTAAAGCTTCTGGATTAGTTACAGTAACTCCTGCTAAATAATCTATCCCCATATCAGCTAAATCGGGCAACCAAGGAACAGTAGGACCCATTAAGACTAATTTGGCATTTTGCGCCAACTCCACCAAACGAGGAAAGGTTTTATTGGGAATGGAAGTAGCAGTAAGAAACACCCAATCAGCTTCAGGTAAGACATATTCTGAAGCAGGGTCGGGCAAATCTTGGTCACTGGGTTGACGTTCAATTACTGTCATGGATACTTCTTGTTCGTAGCGAGATAACCCAGGATAACGACCAATTACCGCCACTTTTTTACCTTGAATAAGTGGCATAAAATGTTCAAAAACAGCCAAATTAGCCGAGCCTTGCAGAGATATAGGCTGTGCTTTGGCTGGTAAAGGAGAAGCAGAATTAATTGCAGCATTGATAACTGCCATGCCGATTGTAGCTTGATAACTATCCCAAGAACGAAGCCAAGGTGCTAAAGATGCAATGGGTTGATTAACTAAAGTTCCTGACCAAGGTAAAGTACGGTTAGGAATAGCTGGACTCATACATAAACCAATACCTTCGGCTTTACATAAAGTCCAGGTTAAGCCAATGATAATTTCTCTAATGGGAGTTGTTGTTTGACTAGAATCCAATAAAAGATCGTAAATTTCTTTAGGATTAATCATTTTATATTTCAAAACAGCAATTAAACCTGATAGTCTGTTGATATTTACTTATAGCTCATCCCTTTTTTGAGTTTCATGAAATTATTTAAAAGAAGTATCTTAACAGCTTTATTGACATCATTTGTTGTATCTTCCCAGGCTCAAGCAGCCACTCTGACTTCAAGGGAACAAGTGAATCGAGTTGTGGAATGGTTTACAGGCTTATTTGATAACACAGAACAAGTAAGTACAGAGCCAGATGTTCCCTTCTTAACTATGGAAAATTGTGTCGCTTCACCTTTTGGGGATATTGTCAGTACAGACTCTCAATATGTACATTTAGAGCAGTATATTGGCGGTACTAGTTTGTTAAGAACCAGTGGCTATGAATTTAGCCCTCTTACTTCAGGAGTAAGCCTGAAAGTATATAGTTACGCAGAGCGAGATGCTGCTGTAGGCACTTGTAATGATCCTAATCCTAGTATCAACTTAAGTAACCTAGTTTCCCCGAGTTGTGACCTGACTTTAATATACGAACCAGAGAGTTTTTTCGGGACAAATTCCCCTACAGGCTGTCCTTCTGGATTTCCTCTTCCTGGTAGTACTGTAGTTTCTACTGTAGAAATCACTGCTGATGGGGTGGATGCTTTAGATCGATTTTTCGCGGATGGCTTACCTCCTATTGGTACAGAGATTGAGTTTCGACGAATAGCCACTACTAATGAACCAAGAAGTGCGATCGCTTTAATTAGTTTGGCTATCATAGGATTAGCCAAAAGTCGTCGCCGTTAAGTAAGGTAAATTTCTCTGAGATTAATCATTTTATATATATTTCCTGATACCTCATCCCTAATTAATTAACGATTAAGAATAACCGTTCACTGAAATAATTACCATAAAAGAAACAAATCAGATAAACAAAGCCATGAATGTCGATCGCGATTATCTTGTAGCAGAGGGAATATATGATGTTTTGATTGTGGGTGCGGGACCTGTAGGGTTAGCAACAGCGATCGCACTTTATCAAAGAGGTATTAAAAATATACTAGTAATCGATCAAACTCGTAGCTTTCGACAAGTGGGGCAAATAGTCGATATTTTGCCCAATGGCTTAAAAGCAATTAAATATATAGATGAGCGAGCTTACCAACAGATTAAAGAAACAGGGTTAAAGTTAGTTCAAGCTCTGAATCCCAAGAATTCTGATGACAACAATAGTCAAGTCACAGAGGAAAAATCACCTCCAAAAAGATTCTGGAATTGGAAAAACTTGCAAGGAAAAATTATTCACTCAACTCCATTAGATTTTGCAACTTGGTTGAGTCTTTATGGTGAAGGACGAGTGTCAATTTCTTGGTACGATCTACAAACTACTCTAAGGAATATATTACCTTCAGAAATAGTCCAAGCTAATCATCGCTGTATTGATGCTGTAAACCATAACGGATATGTAGAAATAGCTTGTATTTGCGATCGAGCTGAAACGACAAATCCTTTTGCCCATTGGACTATACCAAAATCTGAATCCATTAAGTCTCAAGATGAATTAGGGACTCAAGAGTCGGCAATCAAAAAGTTTAGAGCCAAGTTAGTTGTGGCAGCAGATGGTATTAATTCCACAATAAGGCAGGTGCTTTATGCTAATTCGGATTTAAGTCAATGGGCGAAACCGAGCTATTGTGGTTTTGCTGCTATTGGTTGTTTCCAAATTGATAATGTACCAGATGAGATTGTGCAACAATTAGAGGCTAAGTATTTTCAAGGCGATCCTGTCATGACGTTGCTGGAGGATTCTGACGTTGTTGAGAAACCTAGAATTATATTAATAAATAAGCAAGATAATACTTTAGGCTATCTGCTTCATACTCCTCTAAGCTTAGATTCACTACAGAATAAATCCTCAGCAGAGATTATTAGTTTAGGGGTGAATATTTTAGAAAAAGCTGATTTTCCCCCCAGTGTTATTAAGTTGGTTGCTTTATCAACTCCTGAAGGACTATTTCATCGCCCTTATTATATTCATCCGACTAACATTCCTGTTGATTCTCAACCTATCTGGAGTAATGGGCGATTAGTTTTAGTGGGAGATGCTGCTCATGGTATGCCCCCTTTTGCTGCCCAAGGTGCTAATCAAGGTTTTGAAGATGCAGCTTTGATTTCAACCTTAATTGCTAATCTTGTTAATAATAATGCTTTGGATGATGAAAAAGCGATCTCTTTAGCATTTACAAAGTATGAGACAATTCGCCGTCCTTTTATGGGCAAAATTCAATCCGCTACGATGAAAAATCATAGTTGGTCAGAAGAAGAATGGGAAAATTATGTTGATATGGTTTATCGTCGTGATTTACAACAATTGATCGCAAAGCTTTAATCACCGTTCACTTCCTACCATAAGTTAACTGTAAGTGTGCAATAGCTGGGGGCTTCCCCCCTATGCCAGTCATTAGGCAACCGCATTTTAGTAAAATTTAAGCCTGTTTATAATAAACTTACAATTAACAATTATGACTATGCAAGTCACTACTAAAACTTACTATTCTCCAGAAGAATACTTAGAACTAGAAACCAAGGCTGAGTACAGAAGCGAATATCATGATGGTCAAATAACACCAATGGCAGGTGGTAAACCCAATCACAATAAAATCTCATTAAATTTAAGTAGCGCGTTGAATTTTGCTTTTAGAGGCACATCTTATGATGTTTTTATGAGTGATTTGCGCTTATGGATACCTAATTGTCGTCTATATACTTATCCTGATGTGATGGTAGTTGATACTCCTTTAGTATTCGCTGAGAATCGCCAAGATACCATTGTTAATCCTTTAATGATTGCTGAAATTTTATCTGACTCTACAGAGAAATATGACCGAGGTGATAAGTTTAGGATGTATCGCACTATTCCTAGTTTTAAGGAATATCTTTTGATTAGTCAGAAAGCAATGCAGGTAGAAAAATTTAGCAAAAATGACTCTAATCAATGGGTATTGTCAGAATATGCAGGGAAATCCGCTACAATTACCTTCGATTCTTTTGAGTTTGAAATTAGTCTAGACGATCTTTATGAGCGCGTCGAGTTAAGTAGCTAGGCAACGTTATTTATACATTTTTCACCACCCTCGAACCCTATTCCCACTTTCCAAGGATGAAGGATGAAGGATGAAGGATGAGGAAGGGTAAATACCTATTACTTATTCTCATGATGCTTGGCTAATATAAACATCTGTGCGATAAACTAAGGAAACTTTACCTCGATGATCAGCCCATTTTTGAGACAATTCTCGTAAATCCCTAATTAATTGTTGGTGTTTTGTTCCCGAAAGAGGAATAAAACTTTGACTTTCTACTAAACCGATTAACTCTGTGAAGTCTCGTTGCTGTGGATTTGAAAATTCAAAATGATCAAAAGATTGAAAATAGCAATTTTCTGGCGGGATTCCTAGTTTGGATTCCCAGTTTTGATGTTGCTCAGTTGAGTCCCTAGCCAAGGATACTAACTCGTTCAATGCTTGGGTAAAGCCATCTGTTTTATCCCACATATTCCAAATTAAAGCAAGTCTTCCTAAAGGTTTTAAGATACGGTGAAACTCTTGCAATGTTGGTAAGGGTTCAAACCAGTGAAAAGCTTGAAAACAGGTTACTAAATCCACTGAAGCCTGTTCCAGATTAGTGGTTTCTGCTGTAGCTGCTTTAAACTCTACTAATGGATGATATTCAGCCCTTTGTCTCATCGCTTCATTTGGTTCAATAGCAATCACCTTAACTCCACAATCTCCTAGTAGCCTAGAAGCAATACCAGTACCCGCACCAATATCTGCTGCTACTAGCCCAGATGGACTAGCCAATCCCTTTAGGATAGCAGCGAGCGCATTTTGAGGATAACTTGGTCTGTATCGAGCATATTCTAAGGCGCGATCTGTAAAAATATATGTAGAATCCATTTTTTATTTTTATCTACATTCTAGATTTTTGCTGTTTGCTCGATCTTAATTGCTGTAACTATTTCCATCTGCATCCAAATCACTCCAGCCACATTTTACTGATTCGTATTAGTATTAACTGATATCTTTTTTTAGAGCAAAATCACCAACTTTATCTGTCACTAAGTTATGCTTTCTCAATGGGATTCTTTTTTAAAAAACTTGGGTGAATGGCAAGGCTCTTTTACTCGTTTATCTCCTCAAGGAGAATTAATAGAAGATACTCCGACTGTAGTTACTCTCGAAGGGAGAGAAAACAATCAAGCAGTTCATCAAGTAGTGCGTTATCTTCCTCCTGATAAGCCTTCTCGCGATGTTGTTGTTGACTATAGCAAAACTTCTTTAAATCGCTCGATTTTATTCTTTGAAGATGGTGCGTTTGCTCAAGGTAGTATGCAGTTTGCTCCCTATAGTAATTTTGGCGGGGAGTTTGGCTTAATAAAGAGCGATCGCCGTTTACGCATGGTGATATTATATAATGGGTCGAGTCAATTAGAGCGTGTAGTTTTAATTCGAGAAAAATTACCATCAAGTAATACTCCCGAAAGATCAGCTTTAACAGTGAATAGTTTATTAGGAGAGTGGCAAGGGAATGGTGTTACTATATATCCTGACTTTCGCACTCCTGATATTTTTAATAGTCATCTCAAAATTACCCAACCAAGTAATAACTATCTAGATCAAAGTCTATCTTTTGGAACTCGTACAATCACATCTCAAGCAAGAATTGACGGCTCAAGACTTTTATTTGAAGATAGTCCTTTAAAAATACAAATACTACTGTTACCTGATGGCGCATCTTGTAATTGTCCATTGGAAGCCAAACTAGGTCATAAGTTTGTTTTAGAAATAGGTTGGCTGTTAGCTCCCAATAAGCGGAAAAGAATTATGCGTAATTACGATGAAAAAGGGACTTGGACTAGTTGTACTTTAGTTACAGAAACTAAATTGAACTAGACAGGGATTAGTGGTTCTTTACGAACTGTTACGCCTAATTTGCTTAAAGCAGAAATAGCAGCATAATCATCTTTAACCCAGTACTGTTTTCCCAGACGAATAAACTGGCGTTTTGCACCATGATTAATAATCATAAATATGGGAATGCCTTGATTTCCTTCCCCAGAATTTTCCAGTAAAATATTTTTAATATTTTGTTGATTTGCAGTTTGTCTTGCTTGTTCAAAACTCATTTCTACCAGAATCATTCTTACTTCTTCTACTGGTTGGGCATCTTCTACAATAAATTGATATTTATCATTTCTTTGTTGTACTTTTCCCCAAATAATTAGGCGAGCATTTTCTTGTAAAACTGATGCAATTTTTTCGTAAGTACGAGGAAACACTGTTCCTTCTACATCTCCAGTGGTAATATCTTCCATCTCCAAAAATGCCATAGGGTCGCCTTTTTGGGTAATAATTTTTTTAACTGCTGTTAACATTACTAGCGCGCTAACAGGCTTTCTCGCTTTTTGTTCTGCTAATTGATTAAGATTAATGGGAGATAAAATTTGTGCTGCTTGGCTAGCTGCTTTGAGGGGATGATCGCTAACATAAAAACCAAGATATTCTTTTTCTAGTTTCAGTTTTTCTTGTAAGGGGAAATCTTCTACTTTAGGGGTACTTGGTGCTTGTTCAAAACTATCACTATCATCAGTATTATTATCTCCCATTAAGTCAAATAAATTCATTTGACCTGTCTCTTTCTCTTTACTCTTTTTCTGCGCCCAAGGAATCAGTACCTCAACATCATTAATAAGCTGTCGGCGATTCTTTTCAATTTTATCAAAAGCACCACAATAAATCAGAGTTTCTAAAGCACGACTGTTAACAGTACGTAAATCAACCCGTTCACAAAAATCCGCCATTGAGGTAAATTCACCTTTTTCTCTAGCTTTTAAAATACTTTCAATAGCAGCTTGTCCTAAATTTTTAACCGCAGATAAACCAAATAGTATGTTATTTTCTTGGGGGATAAAATCTTCTAGAGAACGATTAATATCGGGGGGTTCAACTTGAATACCCATTCTTTGACAATTTTCCCGATACTTTTCGATTTTATCTTGATTCCCACTGCTAGCACTAAGTAAAGCCGTCATATATTCTGTGGGATAGTTGGCTTTGAGATAAGCAGTTTGATAAGTAACGTAGGCGTAAGCGGTAGAATGGGATTTGTTAAAACAGTTGGAAGCTATTGCACCATTAGCTAAAAGAAAGTTGTGATCTTCAACAACACCAATGTCATAGACTGGCTGTTTTCCTAATGATTTGCGACTAATAATCTTAACCATAATTTATGGCAGTTTTAATAATTTGGTTTTTGTTGATTGTTGTTAGTAGTTAGTAGTTAGTAGTTAGTAGTATTGTTGATTACTGATCGCTTGTTGGTTGGTTATCATTTTTATCTAATAATTCTGTTTTAGAAATCTTTAATTTACTCCACAATTCTTTAATTTTTTCATAGGCTTCATGAGAATTTATTTTACCATTGCTTTCTAAACCACAAATATAAGACACTTGATTGGCAAATTCTTGAAGATTATAATTAAATGCTAAATTACCAGGGGTAAATTCTCCATAATACTTACTGATAGTATTTAAGAAGTCATCTTTGGGGTTTGAGGATTCTTCAGGCATAATTATCGACAAATCTTGGCTGACAAGTTTATTTTATCATTAATTTATGTTGATTCATGGAGCAAGTTACTAAATTATAATTTAACCTAAAAGATAATCATGCTCAGAAAAGTCTAATTCAAATAAAGTAGTAAGGATTTGATTAGAAAATAAAAAACCTTCTGGGTCTTTTAATCTTAATCTAGATAAATTTGGCTCGAAAATTACCCAATTAAGCTTCTGATATTGTTGTAAGCAATCTAAAATTTTAGTTGTAATTTGTCCTCCAAATTGTTGAGAGATTGCAGATAAGTTTACTCCTTCAGCAAGACGTAATCCTAACATCAAAGTTTCTAAAATGCGATCGCTTTTGCTGGTTTCTGGAACATCAATTACTGCCCCTTCTTTTACCCAATTATAATATTCTCTTCTAGTACGAGGACGAGTGTATCTTTTTTGGTTAACATAACTTGCTGCGCCCATTCCAAAGCCGTAATAAGGTTTATTTTCCCAATAAATGCGATTATGCTGACATTGATAACCTGGTTGAGCATAATTAGATATTTCGTAATGTTGATAACCGTTAATAGTTAATAATTGTTGTGTCAGATGATACATTGCTGCGGTAGTTTCATCTGTGGGTAAAGGATTTTTTCCTGGTTGATATTTTTTACCAAAAACTGTTACAGGTTCAAGAACTAAATCGTAACAAGATAAATGAGAAGGATTAATTTTTATAGCTGTTTCTAAAGATGCTTGACACTGTTCTAAAGTTTGATAAGGTAAGCCTGTAATCAAATCTAAACTAAAGTTCTTGATAGATAATTTTTTAATAATCTCGATCGCCTGAAAAATATCTTTTACTGTATGAGTTCTACCACAAATTTGTAATAGTTTTTCATCAAAAGTTTGAATTCCTAAACTTACTCTATTTACTCCACACTCAAGATATCCTTGGAGTTTTTCTGGATTGAAAGTATTAGGATCAATCTCCATTGAAATTTCTGCATCTTGAGCAATCTTAAATTTCTGTTGTAAAGTATCTATGATTTGGGCTAATTGTTTAACAGGTAACAGAGAAGGTGTACCACCCCCAAAAAATATCGTTTGCAATGGGGTGTCAGTTTCAGGTGTGGCGAGAATTTCTTGGCAGAGATAATTAATATAATCTGTTACTATATTAGAATTATCAGTTAAAGGGCGATCGCCAACAACTGAGATTGCAAAGTCACAGTAATAGCAACGACGACGACAAAAAGGAATGTGAAGATAAGCAGCAGTGGGATTCATGAGTATTACAAAACTCAAACAGGTTACAGGGTGATCGATTTTCAGCCAGATAATAAATAATGGTAGTTAAAATAGGCAGCATCTTGTGAGTAACACTTATTACTTGTTACTTCTAACTCAATTCATCACAACTGATACCATTTATCAAAAGTAACAAGATACGAAGGTAGTAGCACCTCTAGGCTACAATGCTGGCTTCAAATCTTCTGAAAGATAATATTAATTGCGAGCAAGACGCTCCCACTAGCCAATAAATTAATCTCGATGCACTAGTAGGTTGGGTTAAAATTAGCTCTTGCACCATTGTCGGTCAGCCTCAAAACCCACCTCGGAATCCAATTCCGAGGCTCACAGAATAAGTCCATTCAAATGGACTAATACCAATTTGATAAATGTTTGTTACACATAAATTGAATCCAAAGGTAGAGTGGGCAATGCCCACCCTACAATTATCTTTTGCATTTTTTCTTCCAATTGGTATAAAACCCTTATCTAGTCTTCTTTAGAAGACTTTTTCTATTAGCCAGAGATTTGAATCTCTGGTGGTTGTTGATACTGGTGCAAGATTTCAGTTAAACGATAATGCAAGCCAACAATTGCTTGTAGGTGTTGCGTTTAGTTCCTCTACCCAACCTACATTTTAATATTTATCACTCGCGAAGCGACGACCGAATATCTCACCAATCCCTATTCCCTATTTTCGATCTCAACTATCGCGACTTTATCCCGCGCTAACTACTTACTGGGCTTTGAGAAGCATAACTCGTAATCCATTAAGTTGAATCTTCCAGGGGAGGGGACGATCTTTTAATTCCTCCCATTTGTCTTTAACAACTTCCGCTTGCAGATGATAATCTTCAGGATCATTAGCAGGTTGGTTTAACTTAACATATACAGTCATGCGGTGTTGGGTTTCGCTAATGGTAGCCAACCAACAAGGAAAAGTATTCGCCTCATCTTCTGTGTCGGAAAAGATTAGCTGATGGGCGCGAATACCTAGATATTCTAGAGATTGTGGGGCTGGTTCGACTACTTCTAAGATACAATCCCAATCGAGAGCCTTTACTTTCCCTTCTGATATAGCAACGGCGCGGGAAAAGTTTTTACAACCAGTTAATTGGGCTGTTCTAAAATTACGGGGATGCTCGAAAATATCTTGTTTTGTACCATGGGCGATCGCATTTCCCCCATCTACTACTAACAGTTTAGGACATACCCGATAGGCTTCTTCTAGGTTATGGGTAATAAACAAAGTCACTCCCTGATAGTGAATCAGGTTATTTCTGAGCATTTTTTCTTGTTTATCCCGCAAATAAGTATCTAAAGCTGAAAAAGGCTCATCTAACAGCATTATCCCTGGTTCACTTGCTTTAGCTCTAGCTAATGCTACTCTTTGTTGCTGTCCTCCTGAAAGCTCCCCTGGATAGCGATCGCCCACTCCTGGTAAATCTACAGTGATTAATTGCTTTTCTACTTCCTGTTTAATATCCCGCTTCGATTTCCCTGAGCGCATCCCAAAGGCAATATTTTCTGCAATAGTTAGATGGGGAAACAGAGCATAATTTTGAAACAAAAAACCACAGGCGCGATCTTGTGGCGGTAAATTAATCCCTCGCTCCGAATCAAATAACACCTTCCCGTTTAAAACAATACGCCCTTTATCTGGAGTTTCCAAACCAGCAATACAGCGCAAAATCAAGCTTTTACCCGCACCAGAAGCCCCCAGTAACCCTAACGGTGTTTGATCTGTATGAAAAACAACATCTAATAAAAATCCTGGTAGCTGTTTTTGAATATCGACAATTAACTCGATTTTGGCTTGGGGTACAGGATAATCTAGGGATTTTTGGCGTTGTGCAGACATACCCCCCATAATAGTATTTCTCTTAACATCTGCTACTGATGACTGAGGCGGAGATTGAGGTTTAGCAGTAATGTTGGGAATTGGTATTAATGTCTGAATTTTTTGCCATAAAGCATTCCTACTCTGTTGTGATCGATTATTATTACCTTCTGTCCAATAATTAACTGCTGTAATTACTCCCAGAGAAATTGTCAGCATAACGATCACTAGGAATAAGGCTCGATCCATCGCCCCACCTTCAGACGCAAAGAAAATCGCGATGGGAATAGTCTCAGTTTTGCCAGGAATCGAACCAGCTAACATTAAAGTCGCGCCAAATTCGCCTAAAGCACGAGCAAAAGCCAGTAAAGTACCAGCAATTAACCCAGGTTTAGCTAAAGGCAACATAACCCGCCAGAAAATCGTCCATTCTGAAGCTCCAAGAGTTCTGGCACAGGCAAGCAGATTATAATCGATTTGCTTGAATGCCCCCAAAGCAGTTTTATACATTAAAGGGAAAGCCACCACTGTCGAGGCGATAACAGTAGCATACCAAGAGAAAATAACTGTAACACCAAAATAAGCTAATATTTGACCGATAAACCCGGTTTTACCGAATAACAACAATAATAAAAAACCAACTACTGTCGGAGGAAGTACCAAAGGGGCAGTTAATAAACCTTCAATTAATCCCTTAGATTTACCCCGATAGCCCAACATCCAACGCGCTGCCATAATGCCGAGGAAAAAAGTAATTACTGTGGCAGTAGTAGCAGTTTTCAGGGATATCCAGATGGGGGTAAGATCAGTCATTGGTTAGTCATTGGTTAGTGGTTGGTGGTTGGTGGTTAGTGTTTGGTAGTTAGTGGTTGATTACTGATACCGAGTTTTGCACAAGCTCTCGATCATTTTATTCTTTGCCTTCTTCTCCCCCCTTATTAAGGGGGGTTGGGGGGGATTCGTCTTTGCGCCTCCCGAGGAGATAATTAAGTACCTAGATAAAATTATTTGTACATTCGGACATTTCCTATTCCCTATTCCCTATTGCCTATCTACTATTGCCTATTGCTAGCTTGCCTATATCAATTATCGCGTCATATTTTGCACAACTACTTATGATCCTATTACAACGCAACTTGGTCTGATAACTGATGAGTGATAACTGATTACTGATTACTGATTACTGGTAACAGATACAAACCCGTACTCTTCAAATACAGCTTGTGCTTCGGGGCTAGTTAAAAACTCGATCAATTCGGTTGCAGCTTCTGGCTGATCGCTATCTTTAATTACCCCAATAGGATAAATTACAGGAGAATGGGTGTTTTCTGGGGCGGTAGCGACTATTTGGACATTATCAGAAACTTTAGCATCGGTACGATACACAATCCCTGCATCTACGTTACCTGTAGCAACATAATTGAGAACCTGGCGTACATCTTTACCATAGACGGCTTTAGAATTTACTTGGTCAGCAATTTTGAAAGAATTTAACACTTCTTGAGCATATTTACCCGCAGGAACGCTTTTTGGTTCTCCAAGAGCGATCGCAGTTGTTTTTTTAGTAGTTAAATCCTCAAAATTATCCAGCTTAAGATTACTTTTACTATTACTTGCAGGAGTAACTAAAACCATTTGATTTTTTAATAAATCTCGCCTAGTTTCTGTTAGTAATAGTCCCTGTTTTTCCAAAGCATCCATTTTGTCAGTAGCAGCACAAATAAATACATCTACAGGTGCGCCCTGTTCTATTTGGCGTTGCAGAGAGCCAGAAGAAGCAAAATTATAGATTATTTCTGTCTCAGGATGTTCTTGCTGGTAAATAGGCTCAATTTCTTCCATAACATTCTTGAGGCTTGCTGCTGCTGATACAGTTAATTTAGTTGATGGAGTAGCTATACTGGGATTTTCTAGTTGAATATTGTTTAGGAGATCGCCTCCTACTACTAATAGTAGTGACACAATACTAATACTCAAAAAGCTTAAGATTCGGTTTCTATTTTTCATTTTCAAACTTCCTCTAAAAAAGTTAATTTTAAAGTGGTTTCTGTAATTACTAAATCTTCAGCAGAAAGACTTGGTTTAGCAGAAGGTAAAGAAGCTTATGCTTTAATGAGAGCTACAGAGGTATCAATTGCTGTTGATTAAACTCATTAGTCTTTTGTCATTGGTTATCAATCCCATTCCCTCTCCTAAAAACAATCTCGGGCGCAAGCCTGGCGCGCATACGATTAATTTCTGTTGCTAACTCTTACCTTAATAGAGCTAGCAATATCTTTATCAATCGCAATTCGAGTTCGACCTGCTCTAATCACAAAAACAGGAAATTTCTGTTCTAAGGTAATTTGCATTCCTACATGAAATCCCATTGCTAAAAGTTTTTTGACAATTTTTTCGTCTTGATTTTTGATAGCAGTAATAACGCCTTGGGTTTTATTTCCCAGGAAATTCAATGGAGAATAATGAACCGAAAAACCTTCAGTAAACATTTTAAAAACCCACCTCCATAATAGTTAATAATTGATTGAGAATATAGCCTAAAGAAAAGGCAAACAAAACCACAAAACTTGTGATCGCGATCGTATTTTTAACGCCTCGTTCTTTAAGCATAAATTGCAGTTGAGCAATACAGGGAATAAACAGAGTTAAAGTTACTGCTGCTACTACTAATTGTTGACCTGCTAAAATTCCTGAAGAGTGCAACTCAAACATTCCTGCTGCTCCATAATCGCGACGGAAAAAACCATATAAAAAGGTGGGTGCAGCTTCTTTGGGTAATCCTAACCAGAGCATTACTGGTTCTAATCCTCTGATTAATACATCGAATAATCCTGTAAGTTTACCAGCCCAAATTAAGACGGAAGCAAAGATGAATAAGGGCAGAATTTCAGCAAAATACCATTTAAGACGGACGTAGGTTTTAGTTAGGATAGCTTGCAAACGGGGCAGTCTCAAGGGGGGAATCTCTATATAGAAACAACCAGCCTTTCCTGGTAATATTTTTCCCGCCAAAAAACCAATACCCAAAAAGATTGTTACCATTACAGTAGCCCAGACAAACAAAGCTGTGGGTTCAACAGACAATAAGGCTAAAATTACCCCCAGTTGTGCAGAACAGGGAATAGTTAAAGCTAAAAGTAATGTAGCAATAATTCTTTCTCGTTTGCTTTCTAGGGTGCGGGTAACTAGAGTCGCCATTGTACCGCAGCCTAGCCCTAAAATTAAGGGAATAATAGATCGCCCTGAAAGCCCGATAGTTTTAAATAATCTGTCTGCTAATAAAGATAGACGAGGTAAATAACCACTATCTTCTAACAGAGAAAACATTAAAAAGAAAGTCGTCACAACGGGTAATACTATCGCTACCGCGTAACGAATGCCCAAAGTAAATATACCGTAATCGTTGGCAAATAAATCTTGCATGACTTGCCAAGGAAAAATAATAGCAACAATAGAATTAACAACAGGATTAATTTCGGACTCAAAAAACCCTTCAATAATATCAACTAATGTTCCCCCACCGAATACCCCGACAAATTGATAGACACCGAAGTAAAGAACTAAAACCAGAATGGGAATACCACTCACGGGATGAACTGTTAACTTATGCAACCACTCATATTGAAAAGTACGTTGCTCTTGTGGTTGAATGATAACATCCTGTTCGATCGCCATTGCTAGTTGATGACGGGATTGTGCGATCGCTAAAGACAAGGATTCGGAAAAATATTCCTGAGTATGGGCAATTATTCGCTCAATTTCTGGAAAATAAGGTTCCTGCTTTAGCTGCGAGCTTAAAATCGGGTCTTTTTGTAGCAGTAATAAAGCGATGCTGCGACGAGAAATCGGATTGTGAGTATCGTCGAGTAAAGATTCGATGCGAGTAATTGCAGCTTCAATAGGTGACACATAAAAGAGTTGATTGGACATAATCTGCTACCTTGGCGATTAATTTTTTCAGTCCCACTTTTTGCGCTGCTGCCATAGTGACCACAGGAATACCCAATTTATTGGCTAGTTGGTTTTCATCTATCCAAATGCCTAATTTTTTTGCTTCGTCCATCATATTGACTACCAGCAACACGGGTAATTCAGCTTCAATTAATTGTAAAGTGAGGTTAAGCATTCTGCCTAAATGTTTGGCATCGACTACGTGAATAACTAAATCCAATGTCTCATTCATAATCAAATCTCTGGCGACCTTCTCCTCCTCAGTAATTGGAATCAGAGAATACATCCCTGGCGTATCGAAAAAAGTTACTTTCTCTCCAGCAATTATCCTATTACCTTGCGCTACTTCTACTGTTGTCCCTGGATAGTTGGAAACCGTAACGTAAGTACCAGTTAATAGGTTAAACAATAAACTTTTACCTACATTGGGAGAACCCACTAATGCAATAGTAGTGTGAGAGTGACGAGAAAAATTACTTTTGGCTGATTTTTTCGAGCCAAAACCCAATAATTTCCAGACTGAATTCTGTGGTTTAGGCTGACAGCTTTTATGGCAATCGTGACAATCCATTTTTCTTTTTTTTAGCTATTTTAACCATAATAAAACTTATTTTTAATAACCGTAAATCTGGATACAAACTATTATTTTATCCCTGGTTTTTATTCTATTATTATTTATTTTATATTGAGAAAAATCTATGAATATTCTAAAAAAAATGATGAGGGATGAATTATGAGGAAAGTATAGCAGTTGAAGCCAAGACCAGGACATTTTCTCTTAACACCCTATGCCCTATTTCCAAGGATTCTGGATATAGATATAATTGTGTTGTTTAACAGAAATTATTTTGAAATAATTAGTAGCCAAAATAATAGTAACCAGTGATTAATGATTAATAACTAATGAGCAACTAACAATTAACCACTAACCACTAACAATCTATTACTTAAAACTTCTATAAGCAGGAAATATTTTATGTCCCATAGCAACAAACAACAGTCCTAATAAACCTTTGATGACAGGGGGAGTTAAAATAAAAAAACATACCAGAGCCATTAACCCTGATAACCAAGCAACAAGTTGATGAATTTCATCCCGCTCGTGAATGCTCAAAATAATCATTCCCAGACATATTGATAAAACAAGTAAACTCCCCGCTAACATTTTCATCCCTCCTCACAAAATTAATTTGTTTCATTCGCTATCCAACATAGCTCTAGCCAGAAACGAAAATCTTGTTCTTTGATTTTGGAACGTGGATCTCTTACTAAATGATTGGCATTTAAAAAAACCACTTCTACCAATCCCAGATTCTCTGCTGCATCCTTAAAAAGGTCTTGTAATGCTAGCAAGCGACTGCCAATTTTGTCTGGATAATAAATACCTAAATAGTAAGAATGTTTATTAGTCCGATCGGCATTCAATTTGAGAATTTTTACCAAACAATGGCGTAGTAATCGACCCGCTACAGGGTAATAATTGTTGATAATGTTGATATATTCTTGAGCTAATTGTTCGCGACTAATCATCAATCTAAGTGATATAGTATAGGCAACATATAGTTACTAAAAACCAATTCAAATATTACATTGACACTATTTTAGCTTTATTAGGAATAATCCTAATTGGACGAACTACAACGCCTTAATTCATAGTAATATTATTACAGAAAATCAAGTTTTTTTATCAGAAATCTTTGATTATATTAGACTTGATTTGGCTATATTTTCTTTGAATGTTTATAACACTTACTAGTTACTAGTTGCTACTTGTGAAGCCAGCGCCGTCTTGGAGGTTTCCCCACTCGTTTTTGACGAACCTGTAGGGCTACTTGCTACTTCTGATTTTGTTGCCAGACAAACTATTTTGATACAAGGTTCTGAAAGTTGTTGGCATTTGTGTTTGAATACTTCTGCTTGATCATGACACCCATTTTCTACAAGTTCTTGGGGTGTAGTTGCTGCCCCAGGGATGGGGCAAAAATCATCTATCTGAGGACAAAACTCAGGTGGATAGTCCGTAATTTTAACTGTTCTGCGATTTTTGAGATTTAACTCGTAGTCTTGAGCAAAAATAAACTCAGTGTAATCTGCAATGTTATCTAAGCCGATAATATTGAGCCAGATTTCAATAGCGAACCAAACCCCAGTTTTACAAACAACTTTTTTCCACATTTTTTTGCCCCCAGTCATTGGTTTTGTATGTTGGGTCATTAGCAACTAAAGACAAAGAACGAGTAACCAATGACAGTTTATTTAGACCAAATAGGCTTCTTGATGGGTTTTAATTGTGCAATCGGATTTAGGATATGCCACACAAAGTAAAACGTATCCTTTAGCGATTTGATCGTCATCTAAGAAGCTTTGATCTTCTTGGTCGATTTCTCCTTCCACAATTCTGCCCACGCAACTAGAACAAGCCCCAGAACGACAGGAAGAAGGCAATTCAATATCTTGTTCTTCTGCTGCATCAAAGATATAAGTATCTTCTGGAACTTCAATAGTTACATCTATTTCGGGGGGTTTTTTGCGTTTGCCTTTGATTAGACGAACTTTGTAAGTAGCAGTCATAGTTTTGTTCTCCTCTTTAATAGTTGAGTGACATCCTCCCACAGCATAAATGCGTGCGGGCTTCCTACACTCACGAGTAGGCATTCCTGCACCGCGCCACTTATCTAGAATCATGAGAGCTATCATAATTCCCCGACAGACCGACTTTACAGGCAATTTCTTTCCCCCAGAGTCCCTGGGTACTAAAGTATTCGAGAATACGAGTATTCCTTTGTAAGTTTGGAATTTTACGGATTTAACTTTGATAATTGATTAACTACAAGGCACAGCTTCAGGGGTGCAGTCTGCGACAGAAAAAGATTTGCCACAACCACAGCTATCGGTAGCATTAGGATTTTCAAAAGTAAATCCAGCCATTGTTAAGCTTTCTACGAAATCAATGACAATACCGTTTAAGAAAGGTGCGCTTTTACGATCAAGATAGATTTTTACCTTATCTTGTTCGTAAACTAGATCGTCAGCTTCAGGGCGATCAACAATATCTAGCGCATATTCAAAACCGCTACAGCCACCATCGACTGCTGCTACACGAACCCCTTTTTCAGTAGTAGTTTCATCCCCTTTAGTACGGATAAAACTACGAAGTCTAAAAGCTGCTTTTTCCGTTAAATAGACGGTCATGAAAATTCTCCTTTTGCTTAATAGAAGTTACCGCAGGTGCAGAAAGCCCCAAGAGCGTGGCTAGTAGTTATACCAAGTTGCCCTCAAAGAAATAATGTTGAATGCAACTCCGTATTTTTAGGGGTGCAAGACTTACACCCTTACATCGCAAGGCTTACGCCTATATAGTTGTTAGTAGTTGTACCAATTCTGCAATCAATTGCTACAAATTTTTGCTCCCTCCTCCCCCTCCTCAGCCATCTATAGCAATCCTAAATAAAATTGGTATTAGTTAGATCGTAGTTATTTATCTAGGAGTAAATACTCTTTTACTTCCTCTGCTTTCTCTACTTTGTTACCGCACACGGGACAATCAGGGTCTTTGTAGAGACGAAGTTTGTTAAACTCTACATTGGCTAAATCCATATTGAGTAACTGTCCCAACAGAGGTTGACCCAATCCCGTAATGAGTTTGATTGCTTCTAACGCGCTCAAACAGGCGAGAGTGCCAGAAACCGCACCCAGTACCCCAAAAGCACGGCGATCCCAATCAGGTTTTTCGGGAAACAGACAAGAGAGACAGGGAGTTTTGCCAGGGACAATGGTTGTTACATAAGCCTCCATGCTATTCATGGCAGCTTCGATCATTGGCTTGTTCCAACGCACACAAGCAGCATTGAGTAAATCTCTTTCGGGAAAATTGTGAGCGCAACTGAGGGCAATATCGGAACGTTGGACTAGAGAATCTACATTGTCCACAGTAACATATTCTGCGATCGCTTCAACTTCCACATCGGGATTAATCTGGGCGAGAGTTTCTTGAGCTTTAATAACTCTAGGTTTACCCACCCAGTCATCAGTCATCAAAATCTGACGATTCATATCGTCGAGACGCAATCCGCCACCTCGGACTAGAATCAACTTACCAATACCAGCTACCGCCAGGTAAAGAGCCACAGTACCGCCTAAACCTCCCACTCCAGAAACTAGAGCAGTGGTATTTTTTAGAGCTTTCTGTCCTTCTTCTCCCAAACCAGGAAGCTGAATTTGTCGGCTATAGCGTTCTAGTTCCTTTGGTGTTAGCATAATTGTCCTCTGTTGTTTATTTATTTGTTATTCGTTGTTTGTTACTTGTCCTTTGTCATCTGTCCTCCGTATTAAAACAATGAGGTGCTGACTAACGACTAACGACTAACAACTAACGACAATCATTTTTCCTCAGCTTTTTGAGCTAGCTCGTCTAAAGAAACAAAGTTTTTGGGTTTGCTTTGAAAAACTTTAAATAACTTAGTTTCCAGAGGACTAGATGTTAAGAAAACTTGATAAGCTTCCTCTAAAGCCAGACGATACTTATCTAGTTTTTCTGCTTCAGTAACATCGGGGAAAGCTGCATCTACTTCTTTAATTAGTAGAGAAAACTGTTTCAAAATATGAAGGCGATTGATGTTAACAAAATCGCGGTCATATTCGATGTCGAAAAATTGTAAGTAATCTTCCGCATCTACGAGGTTTTCAAATGCTGTTAAAGTTTTTGGGGTAGTATCAGTCACGGTCATTGCAATTGTTTCTCCCATGATTTTAGTTGTTTTTTGAGTTCAGCCAACTGACGATAGATTTCGTAGGTTTTAGTTGCTTCCTCGATCAATTTTTCGTAATCCGCAGGCAAACCTTCCGCTAGGTCATGCAAGTCCATCTTCATTTGACCTGCTTTACTGTTGAGACGTTTAACTTTTTTCTTTAATTCTGCAACAGCTTCGGGGGTTGGGGATTGTGTTGAAGTCTGAACCATCTTACTTAAGATTGTCTCTCAATGGATAATTTTTTACTGTTCACTGCTAACCAATTTAAGCATCCGCAGCATCAGGAAATTGCTCAATGTTTTTAATGCCTAAATTTACTAACCTTTCACCTTGAGCAGCTAATTTTTTGAGAGAAGGATAGCCAAAGCGTTGAGCATCCCGTAAAGTGCGAGACAATACCATCAAGCGTCCAGTCCAGACAAGTGCCCAACCAAAGCCCTCATGAGAAAGATCGGTAACAACTTGACATAGTTTACCAGTTTCTTTTTCAATACAAGATGCGATTGCTCTATAGAAACAAATAATTCTTAACTGAGTAGCGGGATCTACATCTCCATCAACAGAAATCTTGCTTTTCTTTTCTTTGCTAACCACAAAATTAGCCAGCACTAATTCATCTTTCCAACTGCGATAAACACCATAATGATCTTGAGCGCGTACTTGCAGCACTAACTCTTTAAGAAAGGTACTATCTTCAACAATGCTAGTAGTTTCAGGTGTAGTAGTTATAGTCATAATTGTTGGTGGTTAGTAGTTAGTAGTTAGTAGGAGCGTGGTTAATTACTTATTACTTATTACTTATTACTTGCTACTTATTCATCCTCATCGTCAAAATCGAAGCTGGTAGCATTTTTGCCCAAAGCTTTACGCAACCAGGGGGGAGGATCGCCTAACGTTTTCACCAAAACGTTAAGCACATCAGTAATTTCATCATCTTGATTTTCCGCTTTTAGTGGAGTAATTTTATTTTTTAAGAGACGAGATGCAGCACTACCTCCAATCGCTGAAACATAGACGATTGTACAATCTGAAACTGCCTTAATTTTGGGAACTAATTTATCTTCATTACCATCTTCTTTAAGGTCGCCACCAAATTCAACAGTGTTGAGAAAGTTATAACCTTCAGAAGAAACATCATAAATATCAACTTTTTTTGCCCAACCAAAGTGAGCATTAATATGAACGTTATCTTGAGTAGCAAAGGCAACCTTCATAGTTTGAAATCTCCTAAATTAAAAACCTCAGTTGTAAGTTGTAAGTTGGAGAGTTGGTCAAGCTCAAAAACTATACCACAAAATCTAAATATCGACTAGCTTTATTAACAGCAATGCCAATATTATTTTCAGCAGATTCAATTAGTTCCTGTAAAGACATAAATCTCAAGCTTTTATAGCCCCAAATTAGTGCATACAAGACTAGAACCCCACCGCAGGAAACCACCGCAGAACTAAATTCTTTATTTCTTAAATGAACAAAAGTTTCTGTGTTATGCCCTGTTATTTTCTCAATAATTGACCCAATAGCATTATAAAAGGCATTGGTTAAAAGTTGATTCAGAGGTTCAAAATTGAGATTTTTTGGCGCATTTTTGGCTTTTTCTGGAGAATTAATTAATTGATTAACCAGTAATTCATCAGACCAGTCACGATATTTACCAAAAGTATCTGCTAGACGAATTTGCTTAATTAATTCTTGTAGAAAAGGATGCTGAAATTTACTCAGATTTGGTGGTTTTTCTCTAGTTAAAACTTGACTCATTGTCCTGCTCTCCTACCTGATAAACAACATACAACTAGTGATTAATCCTTAATGACCCAAGTCAATAAAAATATTGCCTAGATCGAATAAAAATTGCATCGTACCCCGATAACCTACTAAACAACGAGAACCATTACCCAGGCGATCGTAGATAGGATAACCCATACGATAAAGGGGAATATTTAGTTTTTCGGCCAGGGGTTTGGCTTGAGAATTAGTAATAATTAAATCTGAACCAACCGCTAAATCTTCTAAGTCTTCCAAATCCCCAATAGTTACCTGATCAATCCCTAATTTTTCAAGCACAGGGGACTTAGTAGTAGTGACAGCAGCTTGAATTTCTGCACCCATTTCTTGGAGCAAGCAACTAGTTTGATAGAGTAAATCAGGTTCTAGTGCCAAGGAAACCTTTTTACCACCAAGATAAAAATGGGTATCTAATATAGCATCTTGTAGTTGACGACGCTGACGTAGGTATTTTTGGGGGATTTTGGGGTTAAATTGCCAATCGCCGTCATTGTTGTAGTTAGCAATTTGTGCTAGCAGCCATAAAAACTTGTCTATTGCTCCTAAACCTGCCAAACTGGGTAAGATTTTATAGTTAGTGCCAAATCTTTGTTGTAGGATTTCCGCAGCAGGACCCATACTTTCCCCAATCGCAATGGTGAAAAGCGATCGCTCTAGTTGTTGTAGCTGTTCTAAGGAAGTACCACCAGGAGTTTTGCTATTGTAATCATCATCTAAGTGTCCGTCTATTGAACCAGATAGATCGGGTATCACTAGCGGTTTTAAGCCAAATGCTTCGACTATTTCTTTGATTTCTTCTACATCCCCAGGTCCAAGCAGTGAACCAGCTAAAATCGTTACCTGCTGTTGTGATGTTTTTGGCAACGTCTCTACAGGTGTGCCGTAATCGGTAGAAACAATTGACTCTACCGCAGCAGCAAAACCATCTTGCAACGCACCTTTATAATCGGGAGTAGAAGCAAAGATAATTGGTAGAGAATCTAATTCAGGATGACGCTTACGAATCGATTTAAGAATGCCGTCCATATCATCCCCCCGCGTCTCTGTTAACCCTGTAGTTAACAAACCAATCATATCGGGTCCCGCTTTCTCTACTAAAGTTAAAATGGCTTGTTCGATATTTTCTTCACCACCCAAAATCGTCGAAACCTCAGTCATGGCAGTAGTTGCTAAGGGAATTGCCTCGCGGAAATGCCTTACTAACAAAACTTTAGCAAACGCAGTACAACCCTGAGAACCATGAAACAAAGGTACGATTCCTTTTAATCCCAAGAAAGCTAAGGCTGCACCTAAAGGAGGACTCTGTTTGAGGGGATTAACAGCTACAGATTTTTTCTTGTTGGTAATGATAGTAGTCATGGCTTTTTGAGGGATGAAAGATCAGGAGGGAGTTATGAGGGATGAGAAAGCAGAGGAAGCAGGGGGGAAACATTTACCACCAACTACTAACTACTAACTACTAACTGTTTCCCAAGGTGCTGGTTGTCGAACCTGTTGCCAAATGGGACTGTGAAGGGCGCGATCGAATTCTTTTGCCATTTCGATCAGTCCGACATATCCTGCATAGGGATTATGACGTTCTTGGTTAATATCAAGGAAGGGAATTCGGGCTTTGAGGGCTGTATATTGGTTCCGTCCCCCTGCTACGAGCATATCCGCTTTAGTCTTTTCAATTACTCGTAATATCTCCTGAGCGTTACCTTTAGCGAGTGCGATTCCGTCTTTGCCCAATAACTTTTTGATTTTGGCTTTATCTTCTTCTGTACTCTTTTTAGTGCTAGTTGCAGCAACTTCCATGCCTAAATCTTGAGCAGCAGACATAACCGACCAACTTTTTACCCCTCCTGTATATAGCACCATCCGTTTACCTTTGAGTCTGGCACGATAAGGAGCTAGGGCAATATCGAGTTTAGCAGTTTCTTCCGCAATTACTGTTTCTACTCGTTGCTTTAAGGCTTCGTCGCCTAGTTTCTCAGCAATATTGCGCAGACAACGGTTCATATCCTCAATGCCATAGAAAGACTCTTCTATATAAGGTATGCCATAACGTTCCTCCATTTTTCGCCCCATGTTAATTAGGGCTTTGGAGCAGATCATGACATTGAGTTTGGCACGATGAGCGTAGCGAATTTCCTCAAAAGTGGCATCCCCTGTAATCTTGGAAAGGACGCGAATACCAACTTTTTCAAATAGAGGTAATACGCCCCAAAGTTCTCCTGCAATGTTATATTCCCCAATCAGATTGATATCGTAGGGGGTAGTATATTCAGGTTCAGCAGTACCAACAACGTAATCTAAGAGAGATTCTCCAGCTAACCTATTGCCCAGATTTTTGCTACCGACAAAACCAGGAGCATTAACGGGAATAATGGGCGTAGAGAATTTCTCACTAGCTGCTTCGCAAACTGCATCCAAGTCATCTCCAATAAGGGCAGTAACGCAGGTAGAATACACAAAGACAGCAGGAGGATGATAGCGTTTGATAACTTGGGCGATCGCTTTATAGAGTCTTTTTTCTCCGCCAAATATGATGTCATTTTCACTAATATCCGTAGTAAAACCCATTTTATAGGTAGTAGCACCAGAAGAAAGGCTACCGCGACTACCCCAAGAATTGCCAGCACAGGCGATCGGTCCATGAACCAAATGAGCAGCATCGGTAATTGGGACAAGGGCGATCGAAGCTCCATCAAAGGCACAACCACCTTGGGCTGCTCCTGGTTTAGCTTGTTGTGTACAAGCTTGATTTTTACCTTTTTCTTTTTTGTGATTGTGTTCGCAACCTGGTTCGTTGAGGAGGTCTGCGATTTTGCCTTTGGTGAGTTTCATAGTTTTTTATTATAGATTAGGGGACAATAAGCGTTCGCTCCTTGGGGTTTCTACTGATAGTTGCCTTGTGAGAGGATAACGATCCCCCCTTGATCCCCCCTTAATAAGCGGGGAGAAGAACGCAAAGAATAAAATGATAAAGAGCTTGTGCAAAACTCGGTATAAATACTGTAGAGACGGGTTCCGACGAAGTCTCTAGTGACAAATATATTTTGTAATATCTTCTCCACACTCCCCTTCTAAATAACTCAGGGCGCGGAGACGCAGACTAACAACTTCGTTATAAAGAGGATTAATTTTGCACAGAGCGGGAATATGAAAGGTTTTTCCGAAAATGGTCACATCGCGCTCAAAGGGACAGGTGCAGGGAATTAAATTGCAAAGAAAATGAGCAAATTTGTGGTTAGTGACTTCGATGTTATCTATGCAGCTACGTAGGGGATAGAAAAGATCGAAATGGGATTTTTTCGCAGTAATCAGAGAGTTGAGATGATTCTGAGTTGGGATAGACATCAAACTTGCCTCAGTTTTCTGTAACTAGTTCTAGTTCTTTTCCCAGACAACCTACGACCTGATTAGTTTCCAAAAAATGAACGGAATATATATAAGCAGTTTGCAAATATGTCCCGATGGAAATGATGTATCCTTCATCTCCTTTATTGGCTAAGGTTTCACCAATTCTTTTGCCAGGGAAAGTGCCATCATTGCGAATCTTTTTGCGGACTCTAACTTTACAATCGAGATCGAAATCTGGTTCTCGATCGAGTTCTACTTCACCTAGTTTCATAATTTTCCTCGTTTTCGGTAGAATTGTCCGTAGGGGTTTGGCAATGCCAAACCCTACAGATCTTATTTATTAACGAACTAAATCGAAAGAAATATCAGTTTTTGCAGGGATAATAGTTTGGCGATCAAGTTCATCTAGGATAGTGTTAACAATCCAGTTATGGAGGTTAAGCGCACCTTGATAACCTAAAGTTTCATAGCGGTGCATATGGTGGCGATCAAAGATAGGATAGCCAATGCGTACTAAAGGAGTTTTGGTATCACGCCAGAGGTATTTACCATAGGAGTTACCGATTAGTAAATCTACTGGTTCAGTGAACATTAAACTACGTAAGTGCCAGAGGTCTTTTTTACCCCAAATGGTGGCATCTTTACCGTAAGGACTAGCATCTAATACCGCTTGTAGTTCTGTTTCAAATTCTGGATTGGTGTTAGTAACAACGATATGAACTGGCTCTGCACCTAATTCTAATAAGAAGTTAACTAAACCAAATACATGATCGGGATCACCGTAAAGAGCAACGCGCTTACCGTGAATCCAAGCTTGGGAATCAGTCATTGCATCAACTGCACGACCTCTTTCTTCAACTAATTCTTGAGGTACAGGCTTACCAGTGATTTCTGATAATTTGGAGATAAACTCATCAGTACCGCGAATACCAAAAGGACGGAAGTTAAAGGTTTCTTGACCCCACTCTTTTTCGATGTAGCTTTGAGTCTTAGGAGTGGTGTATTTTTGGAAGAAGAATGTACCTTCTGCGTTGATGGAGTCAGCAGCATCTTCTAGTTTAGTCAGACCGTTGTACATTTTGAATTCACCAGTGTTAGGAGAATCAAAGGCATCCGCATTGTCGGAAAGAACGGTGTAGTCTATATCGAATAATTGGAGAATTCGTTTTAGTTCGCGAATATTACCAATGTAGGGGTCGAAGCCCAAGTTGAAGTTGTACTTACCGTTAGTAGTTTCTGTTTTCTTACCTTCAGTCAAGCACTCTAGAATACCCTTGAGCATATTGTCGTAACCAGTGATGTGAGAGCCGACAAAGCTAGGAGTATGAGCATAGGGAACGGGGAAATCTTGAGGAACAGAGCCTTTATTCTTCGATGTTTGAATAAATGCACCCAAGTCATCACCAATTACCTCAGCCATACAGGTAGTGCAGAGAGCAATCATTTTGGGCTTGTAGAGGGCATAAGCGTTTGCTAGCCCATCTACCATGTTATTGAGTCCGCCAAATACTGCTGCATCCTCAGTCATAGAGGAAGAAACAGCTTGGAAGGGTTCTTTAAAATTACGAGTTAAGTGAGTACGGAAGTAAGCAACACAACCTTGAGAACCGTGAGAGTAGGGTAAAGTTCCTTCAAAACCAGCAGCAACAAATAGAGAACCCAAGGGTTGACAAGCTTTAGCTGGGTTGATAGTTAGGGCTTCACGGGAAAAGTTTTTCTCGCGATAATCCCAAGTTTTTGTCCATTCTGCGATGCGAGCTACTTCTTCCTTACTGTGCGCTCCTTCAAACTGACGTTTATATTCAAATAAGTCCTGATAGGGGTCAGTTTGAAATAAATCGAAGTGGTCTTGAATTTTACCAGCCTCGGAAACTACGGAAGGAGTTAGATTATTTTCGGTGTTCTGAGTCATGACGCTCTACCTCTGAAAGGAATATTATTGCTTGTGGGTGTGAAATTCTTGCCAAAAGCGCGATCACGCTTTTCAAGTATGGGCGCAAGCCCTGCGCCCCTACTGATGACGAAGGACTAGCTACTACTTGGCTTCCCAAGGATTTTCGATTAAACTCCAAGTGGGGTTGTTGATTGCCAAATCCATGTCGCGAGCAAAGACAGCAAAGCCATGATAGCCGTGATAAGGACCTGAGTAATCCCAGGAGTGCATCTGACGGAATGGTAGAGCCATTTTTTGGAAGACGTATTTTTCTTTAATTCCTGCTGCAATTAAGTCAGGATTTAGTTTTTTCGCAAATTCCTCAAATTCATGACCACTTACATCGTCATAGAGAATTGTGCCGTCTTGAATATACTCTTCGGTACGTTTATAGTCATCACCGTGACCAAATTCATAACCAGTACCGATTACTTGCATACCCAAGTCTTCAAAGGCTGGAATTACGTGGCGGGGGCGTAGTCCACCAACCATCATCATTACTTTTTTGCCTTCTAAGCGAGGACGATATTGAGCGATTACAGCATCCATATCCGCTTGATACTGAGCAATTACTCGTTCTGCATTTTCTTGAATAGTCTCGTCAAACTGAGCAGCAATTTTGCGTAGAGACTTGGCGATTTGAGTAGGACCAAAGAAGTTATATTCTAACCAGCCAATACCATATTTTTCTTCCATGTGACGACAGATGTAGTTCATCGATCGATAACAGTGGATGAGATTTAATTTGGCTAGGGGAGTCATTACAGTTTCGTTAAATGTACCATCCCCAGAGAATTGACTGATTACTCTTAAGCCAATTGCTTCTAGTAACATACGGCTAGGCCAAGCATCACCACCGATGTTGTAGTCTCCAATGATGTTAACATCATAAGGACCAGGCTCAAATCCTTCAGGAAGCTTGCGATATTCATCAGCTTTGGGTAGTACCCAGTCACGAACTGTATCGTTAGCAATGTGGTGTCCTAAAGACTGAGAAACACCTCTAAAACCTTCACAACGAACTGGAACTACTGGTTTGCCAGTTTCTTTGGCTTTCTTTCTAGCAACAGCTTCAATATCATCCCCAATTAGACCGATGGGACATTCCGATTCAATAGTAGTACCTTTGCTGAGAGGGAATAGTACTTCTAGTTCGTCAATTAGTTTGGCTAGTTTTTTGTCTCCACCAAATACAATATCTCTTTCTTGGAAGTCGGAAGTAAACTGCATTGTACCAAAGGTATCAACTCCAGTTGTACCAATGTAGTAATTACGACGACCAGACCAGGAATAGTAACCACAGCCTACAGGACCGTGACTGAGGTGGATCATATCTTTAACAGGACCCCAAACTACCCCTTTTGCACCTGCATAAGCACAACCACGAGTGGTCATAACTCCAGGAACGGATTTTTTATTGGATTTTACGCCACAATCGGACTTACCTTCTTCGTAAACATTGAGGTGTTTGGAGCGTCTTTTAGCAGCCTTCTCTGGATAGGCTTCTAATACCTCTTTAATCAGTTGCTTGTTATCTTCAACGGTGGTCATGGTATTCTCTCTCCATAATGGTTGTTAGTTAGTAGTCTTTAGTCATTGGTCATTAGTTATTGGTCATTATTAATTAACAAAGAACAAATGAGAAACAACGAAGGATAAAAGACTAAGAACGAATAACAAATGACGAAGGACAAAGAACAGCTACTTATTCTCTGTCCCCAGTGACAAAATTAGACAGTAGCAGCAGCAGCAGCTTTATCAGCAGCGATCGCTTTTTGGTATTCTGCGTCAGAATCCATAAATCCGTACTCAACTAGAAGTTCTTCTAGTTCATCCATAGTGATGGGAGTAGGAATTACTAAGTTAGTGTTATGTTCGATCTTACGAGCCAAGGCACGATATTCGTGAGCTTGGGGATGATCGGGTTCGTACTCAATAACAGTCATACGACGTAACTCTGCCCGTTGAACCACGTTGTCGCGAGGAACGTAGTGAATCATCTGAGTACCGAGTTTGTCAGCTAGAGCTTCGATTAATTCAATTTCACGGTCAACTTTACGGCTGTTACAAATTAAACCACCCAAGCGAACACCACCAGACTGAGCATATTTGAGAATACCGCGAGCGATGTTGTTAGCTGCGTACATTGCCATCATTTCACCAGAGGTAACAATGTAGATTTCTTGAGCTTTACCTTCACGGATCGGCATAGCGAAACCACCACAAACAACGTCACCCAATACGTCGTAGGATACTAAATCTAAGTCTTCGTAAGCACCTTCTTCTTCGAGGAAGTTGATAGCTGTGATAATACCGCGACCTGCACAGCCTACACCAGGTTCGGGACCGCCAGACTCAACGCAACGAACGTTGTTATAGCCAGTTAGTAATACTTCCTCTAGTTCTAGGTCTTCTACTGAGCCTCTTTCAGCTGCTAAGTGTAAGATAGTGGTTTGTGCTTTAGAGTGAAGCATTAAGCGAGTAGAGTCTGCTTTAGGGTCACAACCTACGATCATGACTCTTTGAGTTTCTGAAAGAGCAGCAATGGTGTTTTGAGAAGTAGTAGATTTACCAATACCGCCTTTACCGTAAAATGCAATCTGTCTCATGGTTAATTCTCGTTAATTTTTAGAGGTTAATGGA
>JAAUYH010168715.1_pt1 | contig 48870 bp, 35 predicted proteins | sample 7278061 | NCBI WGS metagenome assembly JAAUYH01 (sample SAMN14350203, study PRJNA611818) | marine sediment metagenome | isolation source: surface marine sediment (0.6m) | place: French Polynesia: Moorea | collected 2018-08
AATCAACGTTGACTTCTTTAAACTGTTTTCCATCCCAAAATTCTGCATAGCAAGTTGAGCGATCAACGAATTGAATTTGTTTAGGTGTTTATCCCGGTCGATACCGTCAACATAAGTGAGCGGCTCCAACTTGACACGAGTGTTTTAGATTGCTTGCTCGTAGCTTGCGGTCTAGATAGCTTACAAGAAACACCAAAGGTCGTAAACGCTATTTGTTGGGCCGCCGCAGTACGCGATAGCCCGAATCTGTACCCGTTAGCAAAACATGAGGCTAATGATTCTCTTGGATTGAGCATTGTGCTTCTTCCATTCTTTTACTGACTCAAAATTAGAGCTTCTTTGAGACTGATACGCTATTTTTCCATTTTTCTGTGTTCCATGCAATTTGTTTTACTTTTATTCTTTTCCTTCTTATTCATTTTATCTAGCACATTCTACAGTTCTCACTTCAATTTCTATTTTCTTTGATTGTTACGTTCACTTATAGAAACGAACCGTTTCCTACATCTGCATATGAACCTGAACTTCCTTAATTTATCCAAATTCTGGGACACTTCACGACTTCACGTTAGACAAGATTTCCACCCATACTACCTGTACTCGTACAGTTATGTAATCACAACTTACACTGTACGAAATCTTTGGAGCAGCTTCTGTGGGAGGCCTGGCCATTCTTTGGAAAAAAAGGGCACGTCGTTTTGCGAGCGAGTCTTTCTATCAGCAAGGCTGACACTGTCGATTAACTATTACTAGTGTAATGCTTTTATTACACATGTCTCGCAATGTACAAACTACCCCAGCCACCGGTTCCTGTTTCATCGAAACAGCAAGCCGAGCCACTTCTTCTTGATTCTCTTCAGCGACGTAGAAGAATAGGGCCGAGGAGAATCAAGTATGCTTGCTCATTTCTTCCCCAATGAGGAAAGGCAGAAATCCCGTTTAGGACTTTGAACTTCAACAGAGATGAATCCGACGAGGTAGGTATGGTTATAAACATAGTTCCATTGAGTGTTTGGCGGAAAAAGACGAGCTTTGTTCAATAGATCCTTCAAGTGGACACGATGCGGTACAGTGCGGCATCAATATTTCAGGTACTCATGCATGAAGTATGGATAGCAACAAGAACGTTCGGGATTAATCATTCAATGATAATGCTTGGAAGTTGAGACAAGTTAGTATGACGTGTCCAAAGCTATTACTTGAATAGTAATAGAAGTACTTAAATCCAAATAATAAACCAAGTAGTCATTATTCAGTAATTCTCAAATCAGAAATAAAATAAATCCCATAAGCGTACCACCAATATGATTGAATGATGTATCTGAGACCGTTAAGGTAAAATAAAAATTGTAAGTGATCTCCCCAACCGCCACTATAATGCAGTAGAGTATATATTGCAATCCAGGAATTTCGTTGGAAATACACCCAAAAATCCCATTTAAAACGTCTGAACCTTCGATACGGTCTCGATTCAGCACTACATTCGCCTTTGGGTTGCTTCTATTGAAGCGGAGCAGCGCAAAAGTTAGCGCAAAGGTGATGGCGAGGGCCTATGTGGCTGCGCTAATCGCGAGAGATATCGCCTATAACAGCAGAATGGCGAAGAAAAAGCGCGAGCGGGAAGAAAAAGGCACAGAAAAAGAAGAAAATTGGGGTTGCAAGCCATGCGAGTTCATCGAAGAGGAGGCCGAAGAGGTTTCAGAAGAAGATGAGCGCAGCGACAAAGAACACTATTCGAATGACACCGCCATCGACTGCTCGCAATTTCAAGCCCAGCGAGACAAGGATGCTAGACGTTGGATTCTAAGTAGTACGTTGTTTAAAAGTAAAACGTAATAATACCGATGCTACGACGTAAAAAATTGGAGAAACGGTTAGTGTTCACTCAGTAGTTAGACTATGTATGTAAAGGAAAGTCTGAAAAAACTGAGTCTATTAATGCGCGTCTGAAATAGTTATTTACGACTGAACGAGACAGGTGTCTAAATTTCCGAACAAGGACGAAATCATATGTTGTGAGCTATATTGCGTATCTTTTTCTTATTTACTCTTCTCTCTTATAAAAGTGCGTGACATCTATCTGTAACATTATCAAGTTTTATAATAAGATTCATCATCTCACGAAAATAGTGCAGAAAATTCAATCGCTGTTTTTGGTCTCATTTGAGGTTGCACTGGTCTGCTCTTCATTTTCAATATCTTCATAATCGTCCAATCGTTTCAAGTTGTATTTTTCAGTAATACACTATAGTAATTCGTGTAATTACTCTAGTGATTATCTGAATACGAGCTACTACTCCACAGCGAAGCAATTTCAATAGTGCTAACTTCATAAAATTAATTGTTGATTTAGATCAACAGGTAAGGCACCATTACAGTTCTCCGTATGGTCGTTAAATACGCTCTGTAATCCTTCTGATAGTTACTGGATTCGCCAAGCTACTTCATCTTCAGAAGGGCAACCTTTACCATAGTTTTGTCTACAGAAATGTACATTATGCATATCCACGAGCATTTTCAGAATATCATATTCTTTCGAGCCAGAACTATGTCTAATTTTTGATATGGTTTGTTCAGTTCACCTGACTCGACTCGCAGGTTACCCTCTTTAACATGACGTTTTCTTTCAGTATCTCAACCTTTTATAAAAAATTATTAAACAATTGTTATATGTCAATTGCGTTAAGGGACAGTTTTCTTATAGTATTCTGAGCAATTAATGAATTTTGAAATTTCACAACTTCTGCGCGACTGGTCCCATTGCTTGGATATAAGAATCATTTAGAATCGTCAGAAAGAAAATGCATCACTTGATTTTCTTCCAAATATTCGTTCAAACAGGTTTGATTCATCATGCCCCTTGACTGAGATCCATAAGCAACTCCTGGAACTGAAACAAGTGTACTTCTGATCTGATAGGAAGGATTACTGTTTTTGAATATAAAAAATGGTGTCTGAAGCCTGGTATTGACTCCAGCATCGATTCGTGACACCAATATCATTCACTCATTCCCAGAAACTAGCTCTTTATAGCTGGAAGGATTCATCGAACCTCTAGGTTGTAGTCAGTACTTATCATCCGTCTCGATCGAAACATAGGCCTCATCATAGCTTTTTTACCAAATCCTCATCAATAATTTTATTATTGAGTTCTCTACGTAAAAGTCCAAGATGGTAGGATGTACACTTCTTAATGTAGTCAGTCATGGGAGGGAGACAGACGAGTTTCTAGAAATTCTATGAATTCCAATGATACGACTGTCACAAAACCGTTCAACTGAATTGAACTGAATCAAGTCAATGAGAATTTTTTTGCGGTCGAATCAATCAAGTTTGCATAAAACAGTGCATCATTGCTTGTTACATCGCTTGTAGCGACTTCCCACAATATGTAAAGAGTTTCTTTTCACACCAATGTCGAAGAATTGCTCGAACTCATTATACGTAATGCTATATAGATTCCATTCATTGATGAAGCTTCCGACCTCGACCAGTCATTACCTTCATATAAGCTCGCTTACTCTGTAATCTGCCATCCATAATTCTCCTTGTCGTCGTTAATTGATTTCCTGGTGGGGAGGTTAGTTATTCAAAATATTCATTTATTGAATGCCACTATTTTGAGCCTTTTGGCGATTTGGATTCCTAGCTTCTTAGCCTGAATTTCGGAAAATCTTGCTGAACTTCGGATCAGAATATGCTTTCGAGGCAATTTTCACACGGTTTCACCATTATTAACTTCTTGGATCATCTATATCGTGACGTACTTCCTCTCTGTATTTCGAGACACAATTTACTCGTCTCGGCGTTCATCGACATATCGCAATAGAAATGTCTCCCCTGACTTGGCCGCACCTGCTGAGATCCTTATTAATTGTTATTTCGAAACGTAATGTAATAAAATCATCATTGGTTGTCGGCGAAATAATATTTCCAAACCTCCCGAGTTGTCTAAGATAGTTCCAAATTCAATTGATGATTTCTGAGTAGAAATGCTGATGGGCCTCTTGTAACTGCTGCTATACATAGAATATGGTTCCGCTACACTTACTAGACGGATCGCTGTATCGCGCAGTGGAAAGATTTCGCACCATAGAAGCCATGGACTGGATTGCGATCACAACCCAATCCAATACGACTAAGATTTTGACATGCTAAAGATACACAAAGAATTGTGTATTGGATTTCCTGTCAGATTGATTCGTATATGCTTTTCGATTTTTGATAAATACGTCAGTTAAACGTTCTGTCTAGAAATATACAACCGCAAACAGAGGTGAGCAAAATAGTTAACCAATTTCTAGCGAATCGCGGCCTACTGATAAAGCGTTCTTTCCAAGACATGTGCCTTTTCTTCGAGTATAGAATTGGGGAAAATGAACCTAGAAATAGAGTTTCGCACCATGCCTACATGCGTCCTACTGGAGATCTTTGTAAGTACGGAAAAGAGTGTACGTTTGCCAACAGGCTGCAAGGTACAGGAACCCTTACAGAAATTCAGGGTGGTTCCAAAGCCTAAAACTTAATGTATATATAGAACGGTATAGCCAATTCAATTGGCTACATTGTTTCATCTTGACTTTATGTGCGTTCCGTACAAAAGAAACTTCAATTCTATACTGGATGTAAAAATTAAGTCACGTAATAGATATATGGCAAATAAGATACATCCAAATCAAAATTTTTGTTACAGTTGCATTCAATCTCGAACTGCTGACCGTGCGACTACCAGTGCCACTGGAAATATTGAATCAGATTTTTAAATGTACAGGGTTCTTTGAATTGATTCTTCTCTTGTACGTGCGTGACGGCAGCTATCATAGAATTTCGTAAATGTATCGTTTCTTGTTCAGAACGCTGGGTCAAGCTACGAATATTTGCATGAGAACTGCTTACAATCTAGAGATGAAACAATGATACAGAATGAAATGCTTTTCCCAACGATGTATTCCAAGACTTCGTCTGCAAACCTATATAGGCGAGAATCCAACGAATATTTTCGCTAATTATTGAGTCATCTGTTTCATTACCGGGAATAAAAATAATCGATTCGTAACATATCGATATACTTGTACAAATTTTCTTATACAACAATTTGTGAAATAATTCTAAAAACTGTGGAAGTGCTTTAAAACACAATTGCCAAAGAAATAAATGCAACAAAAGGAGCAATAATGTTAGACGGATGAACTTTCGAAAGAAAAATCATGACGAGCTTTATTCACAGTCTAGCAGAATGCAACGGTGCATTCTTTTTTGAGGGCACCAGTGCATATTTCGGAACGCTAAGATTTTATTTTTCCTTAAGTTTAGATTTTGTTTAGTATGGCTTGTTCAAATTAGGTTTCCATACTTTTTGGGCGCTGATTAACATAGCGAAGACTAAAAAAAGATACAACGTATTCGGACTGTAGTCTCTCGCTCTGTACAGAAAGTCGAACATTGTCCAGGCGGATCTAGGAATCGGCCTGCCCTCGGCGTACGCTATATGATGCTGCACCATAGTGACCCACTGGAGTTCGTTTGTTTCGATCCCAATTGAACGGATAATCGACGATTGTCTGAACCCCTTTTCGGTTGGGCCCTACAAGCCGACCAAGTATCGGTGCACGTTTCGGAACGCTACGCTTTTGCCGACTACAGGTATTAGTAAGCGGTTGGACTTGTAATTATTTCGGTTTCGTACCGTACTTAGCTGTTGTCTGCTTTGTGTTTGTCGTTTGAAATTCGCTAGTCTCACCTCGGGTGGTTAACGATTGATCACCATCACGAACGCCAGTAGGTCGCACCACCATTCACGGTACTACACATAGCAGTTACAAAAGCAGAATCAACAGGGTGCAATCCGATTACTAAAAATAAGCTTCGCATTATTTTTTCATTTCAATGAGCCCAACGTCAGACTTGTCGAATGACGGCGAAATAAAAATTGAGGCTAAAGCTGCTAAATTAAATGTTGCTACATATATCCAAAATTTCAGAGAAAATTTGGTTTTCATGGAGTGAACTTTCATGATTGGGTACTTCATGAAATCTAAGATAATGCATCCATCAATAGAAGTATTATTATTCCTCATATTGCCATTTTGAGACATGAGCTAAATTGAGAAGCATCGCTTCAAAATGACAGAATTGAAAAATGAGGTACCTAATTTCCGAAAAATATTTTGGAGTTTTAGTAAAAACCCAAAAATTGGGTTGTATTTGAAAATCTAGCAATATTTGGCCCGATTTTGAAAAGTAAGAACTATATGGAATGAGAAATATTTCAAGTTGAAAAGATTCTTAGAAATACGAGAAATTGTTGAAGTATCTGGCCAAAAAGACATAAACGTTAGTGCAAGCAGAAGCTCCTGTTCCAAAAACAAAGTCATAGATATGTATTACAGCTATCTGAAATAAAACATTTTGCACTTGATCTTCAGACTTCAGAACAATCATTACCCGACTATTATCAAGCTATTGATATATTGCAGGAAAATATTATTCAAGGAGAGAACTGGAAGGAAGGTATCAAGATCGGATGCAAATTGGGAAACAAACATATATTTGCCTCCAACGAGGATCAAATATTGATTAGGATTTTATATCAGATTTCAATGAGGTACAAGATAAGAGTGAAAAGATTTTTCTGGCATCGAACGGTTAGCATGCCAAAAATTGAAAGTATTTAATTCCGAATAACAGGTTCGTACCATTTCGTCCAATATGTCAATTTCGCAAAAATTGGTGATAGCAGAAAGAGAAAATATGGTCCAATTCAGAAAATTAGGTGAAAACTCGTTTCATTTCGGAATAAGTTTCTGAAATCGAACCCCTAGGTCTAATTGCCGGAAAAATCATGAGCAAATGTCAACATAGGATGTCTGCTCTAGTTCATAATACTTTTTAAAAATCAATCCAGAGTACTGGGAACAATCAACGATTGCTGAAACCATGAAAATGACCCAATCTTCTGGAGTGAAAGCCAACCTTAGAGAGATAAGTGACCAAAATTGAACATGTTTTTCAAAAATAAGTTCAATATAATTCATGTATGAATAAAAATATCAATACAATTTGTTTGAATTTAATAGCACATCATAAGCATATCATATCAGTTTGGAGAGAACAGAAATCTGTATGCTTTCTACTAAGATACTATATGTACAATACGAAGATCAACTATTGAATGTTATGAAGTGCTCACTCATCGAATCTGAAATTTTTAATTCTAAATGTGGTGGAATATTCACATAAATTCATTGTTTCTGTTTTTGAGGATATGTAATTAAAAGAAGATTGTTTAAGAGAATGAATAAATTACGAAAATACAGAAAATTAAGATTTTCACACATTGTACTTAAGTTTCAATCGCAATTCTGATTGTTAGCGGATTCTGCTACGGTTCCAAAAATAGGATTAAGATTGAGCTTGTTCAGAAAGATTTGATTGGAATCTCAATCCAATCAATGACTTCTCTACTGTGCACTCTCCTGAAAGATCATGATTATTTAAGCCTACTACTAAATCAAATATATCTGTTCATATCACATGATACTAAAATAATCATTACTTCTATGTGATACTTGAGTAGCTAGTACAGCTTGTAGAGAAATCTACAATTATAAAAACGCTGCCAACGGTTGCTGGAGCTTCACACCTGTTTATTCAAAGTTACAGCATACCGGAGGAATGAATTAGCGCGATAATCACTTTTTCTCTACTCGCGACGACGATTCCAATGTCACAACGAGCTGGCACAGGACTAGAAGAATAGACCATGCTTCCTTTCATCAGAATCTCCTGTGTAATGATCAATCTTCACACCATGATTGCTCCAACAGGTTGCTATTATGAAAAAGTAAAAGCCTCTGCTTCAAAATGTATCACTAGAACGAATTCTGCTCACCCTTAAGGTTGAATATATTAACCTAGCAATTGTTTTTGATTTGTCAACCATAAAAGCAAACCTTCGAAACCACTGGTATCATCAACCGCCAACACAATGTTTACGCATGAGTACATATTTCTCATTGTTGAGCGCGTGGTCCGCAAAAATTGCACGCCTCGTGCCTTCAAAATTACCACTTTTTTCATGGTTCATTAATAACTGGTAGCACGCAATAACTGACTGCGCTTGCCAAGTACATATCAAAGATGGAAAAAAGAAAGCCACGATCATTTGCCATTTTGTATACTGAGAATAAAAAAACTAGTTTGCATACTTTCAATATAGTCGTTTATAGTTACTCGCGAATTACCTTAATTGATGTGGTCTAGTTTCGGTAGGTAATATTTAATTTATACTATGTTAGTTATTTAGGCGTTAGCAATAAGTGTGGTTAATTTTCGCGTGTACAATCGTCGTCCCACGAAATTATAACCGAATTCGAATTATAACATATGCTCAATCTGCAACACCAGGCTAACGTCGAAGAACGGAGGCGGTTGCAAGATCGATTTGTATTCGCATAGGCGAAAGCCTTTGAGATAATCGACATACCTGTCACTATACCTGTTCCTCTCGGAAACATCTACCAATTGATTGATCGTGCAACCGGCACACGTCCACACAAATACTTGGGGCCTTCGTGGTGTGTCAAAGAGTAGGCATCCCAAAACAGTGACACAAACTAAAGAAAATTTCGACTTCATATCATGCACCAGGTACAAATACAACAGGTCTCGGGCGAAAATCAGAAATATTACTAGAAATAGCCTGCAAACTGAAGAAATGTCAGACAAGAAGATTTCCGAATGTTGGTTGAGAGCGCCATTGATTCAATTCGAAACTCGGGATATTTTTTCCGAAAACAAACCATTTATTGCTACGGTAAACATGATCGTCAAGAATTTAAGAGAATAAATCCTGACATATAAACCGCGAAAATTATTGTCTACCGGCAATAAAGTAAGAAACGTAACTCAACGATTTTACTTGCCATATTATCTCACGGTATTCAAAAATCGGAAGCATTCATTGACCTTCACGTCTTCCTTCTTCTTACACTTTATCGAAGATCGAGAATCTTATTCTGTATGACATTATTGCCAGTTACAGTGCTTTCCACTGTATATTGAAGTGTGATCAAAATTGTAGTATCAAGCGTGAGCAACTGACGGAAACACATAGCGTAAAATTTTTTCTGATTCCTGTAATGTTTTCTCACCAACATACTGGAATGAAGCACGCAAAGGAATTGTGAGAAGATATACGTCGCGCAAATTATCTAATATTTTGCTCATATAGGCTTGCATCGATCAAAATTTAAATTGTGAAGAAAATCCGTCGTTCACAATGTAGTAAAGCAAGAATAATTTCTATTCTGATCCACAGACGATCTGCGTAGATAGTGATCAGCGCATCCGTACTACTCTACGATCCCTTCTTCTCCTTCTTTCTACGTGTGTGGCTTATTGTTCAATATAGATCATCTTACTTGATGACGGCAAGAAGGGATTTGTCGACGAGGTTAGTGTCAGTGTAGATTTTGTAGTTGACCTGAAGCTGGGGTTCTAAAAGTTGCACTGAAGAAAATTGAGTGCTATTGTATCCATGGCACTAGAGGTGAATTTGGGCGAAAAAGATGCAGCTATTCCCTGATTTGGTGCCGTGTGAAGTAAAAGATGAATGAAAATTTTTATTAACCCACCATTCAGACGGGTATTCACTATTCCGTACTCTGTCTCTTTTATTTGATATTCGTCCGTCGTCACAGCCCCGCCTGATAATTTTACCGTATCCGCCTTTTTGACAAAAATCACTGCTTCCTGCACATTGTATTCGTTGCTAATACCATGAATGCAAGTCGACCAACCTTTAGTTTGTATGGCGTTGGATTGGCTGCATGAGTCAGATGCGAAGTAACAAAACGCGAGCTCGCTTGCATACAGACTGAATATCAGCACTACAGTTCAAATTCCCGGCACTTAAGGGAGTGACACTCTCAAGGTATACCTTGAATTTTATGAAGCAATGCACTAATTTCAGCATGATTTTCCATACTTTCAATCTCCCTTTTTAATTTACTTCTTCTATGCACTGATCGCAGCACTGAAGAATCTCAGAAGAATTAAGTCTTCTTTTTCATGAAAAAAGAATTTTGACCAACGATGACGATGAAGAAACGGAAGATGGTAGCGGAGTTGGCGAATTATTTCTACTTGCTCTTTTTTTCCTCTTGTGACTCCTTAACTCCTTCTTTGCACCCTTCTGCAGTCCTTGAATGATACATTCGCTCTTCGAGCTCATCTCGCGCATGTCGTTTTAGAAAAAAGACAGACCAAGTTCTTCAGAATGGGGAACTGTACAAAGTATCATTTTACAGCGGCTACATGCAGAGCAGAGGCTTACTTTCAGCACTTTTGACCATTGACCCTTGAGCTCGATGCCAATACGTCGTCTGCGTGCGCACATTGCGATGTCAACGCAAAATATAGCGGAGAAATCAACCTTCGCGGTTGTGGAAGAAGTGTATCGGCTTGCTTCGGCATCGTCGAGCAAATCATACGGTCGCATTGTACCGAATTGCTGGTATTACAAATTTTCCAGTAGCCTTGTAAAGAGTTTCAGAATACAAGTTGGAGAAGCCATGCGAGATTTACTACTGATGAAGCTTGATGAAAATTGAAGAAGGTAAATAGAATATTACACTAGGCAGTGAGTCAACTTTACGAATTTCAGCGCCTAGTTCTCGGAGTACAAAATCACTATGTAACTGGTACGTCCTTCTCGGCCCTGCTAATGATCTTCATTTCCACAGAAAGTATCGAAGTGCAGTGGATACTTTTACGGAGAACGATTTCACTCCTTAACTGAAAGTTATCATTGGGCATGGATAGCAAAATTATCTTTGATTTTAGTATTGAAGCCAGCAGATAATTCTGTACGAAAAATTTGACTCCGCACCTCGTCGACTTCTCCGCACGTTAATCGATTTCATCATCGATATATGGCAATCAATAAGTGAAAAATATTTACATTGTTATGTCAATTATTAAAATTTAAACTCGAAAATGAGGCAAACATTTGTAAGATCGAGGTGAACGGCCGATAAATATCAACAAAATGTGATCAGAAGTCAATGTTGATCTATCGGGGGCGACTATTTTTCTCCGAACCTAAAAAAATTTCATCGGCGCTCTAGAAAGCTGGAATTGCCAATGCACTTTTCGCTGTTTGCCACTATTTTGGAATTCAGATCTCCGGAGATGAAAAAATAGAGTAGTGGTGTATAAGCTAGGTAGAAACGCACCCCCTCTAGAAATTTTAAAACAAATGGGTATCTGACTTATACAGATATGGCAGCTTGTCGGATATATCTTTCTCAATGAAATAGAGCAAATCGAACCGAAGTTGACTGAACGAGGCTGTAAAGCACATTGAAAAACAAAAATTCAGCGTCTGCACTAGCCTGCTAGAAATATTGCGAACAATGGTTTGAAGTCTTTTGGGCCCGCAGTCTATAAGAAGGCAGCATGTGAATTTTCTGTTGAAAAGTAGAGGATTTTATCTTTTCTGTTGCAAAAACAACTGAAAAAAAGGCGTAATTAATTGAAATTTGTATAAGAAATCAGCGAAGAAAGGGCAATCTCATACTACAGTATCAGTCGATTTGCAAGGTTGTGAAGTATACTGGCATTAAATCGCGAGACAATAGCTCTTCTGAAAATCATTGCTCCATTGAAATCAGGTAATTTATTCATAGTCATCGAGTAATGCCATCCTGTTTAGAAAAATATTTATTATTGTACATCTGCATTGATGTGTGAATTAGAAAAGCAACGAATCATAGTGTGAATTTTATTTGAATCACTTGCAAACTAAAAGTCTATTCCAGATCTTTTGTGAATCAAACTAAATTTCATTACAAATAAGTAGATAAAAGCTCATTCTGACTCTTGAGCACCAGGCTATGTCAGTTAGAATCGAATAATTACTATGAAATCGAGTTTAGCACAGGAAGGTCGAAAACAGTACTTTTTTCAGTGGTCTTTTTTCTAAGACAGAGAGCTCCTTGAACCTGAAGGATTCATTCAATAGCACATTAATAGTTCGAAGATGAAAATGTGCATCAATAAAATTTTCGTAACGGATTTTAAAATTGATAGAAACATACAGTAATACTGAGTACGAGAACTTCACGCGCTTCCACCACTTCTATCACATGTTTTGTCACAAAGCATTGCCGGCAATGGGGGATTCTGCTGAAACCCATTTGAAACGAGTAAGAAAATAGGATCGTTCACACGCAGAGACAGTTTTCCGTGTTCGTCAGTACTTTGAACGGGAAAAAGCGGAGCGAAATCTTACAATTCAAATCAAGTTCAGAAAAGAACTTCGGAAGCAACAGGAGCTAGCAGAAACCTGATTTCATGAATTAGAACTGAAGCTCATGTTTTGAATTGGAAGCATCAAGATGGAGATCAAATTTCGTTCAGTCGAGGCGGTGTTCGACCCTAATATTCAGGGTAATGGTTCGGAAAACGATCCGCGACTTGTTTCTTGAGAAGAAAGAACTGCCAACATTGAACATTATCCTTGAGCCTCTGAACAGTATTCAAGTTAAGGAAGTGGTCCACTTAAATTTGTACGAAGAGCATGAAATACCTGAAGGTGACGAACCTGTTTGGTCTTGGAGTTGAAGAACTTTGTATAGATTTATGTGTTCTATTGGATTTGTCTACAATGACAGCATTTCACATTACGAGCATACAAAAAATCATACTGATATTGTCGAAATGCCAGATGACAACCTCGAGTGGATTTCCTACCATCGTGCAAATGGATATAGAATTCATTATCAAGACGAGACATGGGTATTCAAGAATATGACTAGCAAGAGTGTGTAGGTTGAAAAATTTTCATGCCGTAACAATGATTGCTTTACTATATCTTCTCGAAAAGGAGAAAGATCTATTGTATCACATATTGGTTCTGCTGAAAGCGGACTAGTCCATGGAAGTATGCTTTTGTTTCGTGGTTCAAATTCGAAGAACTCTCCTGATTATCCTTCAAAAATGAACTGGAATGTTCTTAGTTATTGGTGCCAGCATGTTGTGTTTCCTGTAATTACACGGACTGGACATCAATCAGTGTTTGTACTGAACAGCGCTACATATCATACAGTATTGGACGATGAAGACAGATTTCCCACAACTTCATGGAACAAGAATAAATTTCAGGATTCCATTATGAGATGGGGAGGGCCGCCTGAAGTATCGCCGTTGAATTGGAAAGAACATAAAACGAGAGCTCAGCTTCTTGCTGAAGCTAAAAGAATTTACCCATCACTTAAGTACAAGATCCAAAAAATCGAAGACGAGTTTGAGACTGAAACATTCCCTGTTTAGATTTCGTTTCTACGTGTGGCTCACCCGGAACTAAATCCTATTGAGATGGTTTGGTGTGGGTGGAGAGAAATGTTGCTCCTCGAAACTTAAAATTTCGATTGAAGGATGTAGAAGAGAAGACGAAAGAAGAGATCGGACTTATAACAGCTGAAGATTTTAAGAAGTACCAAGAACACTCGATTAAGGAAGAAGGAAAGTACAGAGAAATGAGTAATATCGAATCATAGAAGCATCTAAATCACTGAATAAACATTAGCTATACACAGTAGTCTTGGTGAAATCTATGTCTCTATAGATTTTAATTGTAAACTGATAGCTAAACCGCAAACTTTGACAGACTGCAAGTACGAACATTTTTCAAGGATTGTTCAGTAAATTACGCGTAGGCTAAGTTTGAATCAATTTTAGTCATGTACATTCGAAAACTGATGCAAATTGTGCCTTATACATAATGCACTGAATCTAGGAAATCTTTTGGAATCACAAGAGTTCTGGAACAGACCTTAGGTATGTAGTAGAGTATGGCATTAGCTAGAGTTGTCAGTCCGAGAAGAGCCTACGACCTTACTTCATCCTGAATTCCAAGATACTTGAAAAGTTTACGAACATTGTTCCAATTAAAATGAGATAAAGAAAAAGTAGGTCTTTCATCAGAACGTAATACAGTTATCTTAATCGACCTCTTCTTGCGCTGTGCTCGCTAAATTTTGAGATTTCGCATTTACATGAAACTTCTGCTGAAGTCTTTGAATATGCGCGGTTTTGTAGACGCTTACCAGACAGTATTCGATTTTTAACAATAGAAAGGGAAAAATGCCGTGCAAAAAATCCACTAGCCTTCAGAACAGCACAGCACAACAAGAAAATCCGATAAGACTGAAACTGCGATATACAGAGCGTTTGAAGGTTAGGGATATCTCAGTCGGCCATTATTCTTTGCTATCGGAAGAAATACGCCAACAGGACTGCCTAGTTCTCGACACAAATACTTAATATGGTTTCAACTCAGCAGACGCACCGAAATGACAACAATAAATGACCGCAGTATTGTTGGAGATGGGGCGACTTGATGGTTCAGCGAATGAACTTGGTGTGGAGTTTCTCGTTCCATTTTGCATCGTCATTGGATGCTATGCTGTGGCAGGCAATATCACTGTTTGTGGTATCGAAGGTTTAGTGGATGAAATGGTTTGGTTCATGCACTATACCGGTATAGTTCACGCAATAAATAGATATGTGCATAAATTATAGTACATATTTAGGCAGTCTGTCGCTTACAGTTGATGATTTAACTGGCTGTATCGCCGCCGTCGTAAAGGCAACACGTTTCACGCACACGCTGTTTTATCTGTACGCCACTTTCGTTTTAGCAAGTATTCATCACTCTTATGTCAGCATCTGTCTCTTTAGTTATCGAGCTTTCAATCTTTGCCTCAGAAAATGACCTCCACATAGAACGAACATCTTCATGCTTTTCTTTATATGCACGTGTCACTCTATAAACTACAGCACGTATCAGACTCCTTGTTGATAAGATCATGTATATCGGAAGCAGTGCTAGAGTTGCCTGAGAACGGAACATAAAGGTATTTCGGGTACTTCATCGTAAATACTTTAGCTTTACGAAACGATCTAACGGCAGACTAGATTGAGACCCTAGTAGACGCAGCTACTAAGCCTTCATATCCTTCCGTTCTTATCTCGCATTTCTTCATAATCGAAGCTCAGGCGGCTGCAAAAGGATCCGCACTTCCATCTATTCTTGACTCGTTGTCCACAATATCAATATCTATGCTCATTTCAAATAGAATATCGACATATACACCAGTTGCACCTCGGTATCTTTTGCAGGTTTACGTAAAACCCTTTCAGCTAGGGTAAGGCAAAGTTGATGTCCTCCATTTAATTAGTTCAGAAAGTCCAAAACATTTGTCGGTGCCAATTTGAAGAGTTGACTACAAGATACGTGGCTGTCTATAATATTTGTAGTATAACCTTGATAGAATTAGAAAAAATCATGGTCAGTCAACTAACTGTTATTCTTTGACTAGTATGTGTGAGAGACATCAATGATTTATCCGATAAAATCGTTATTTTCAATTGTGTGGCAGTCTACAAAGAAGTCTATACCACATCATGGAGGTGTCGTAAATCGACCACTCTTTTTGTGAATCCTATGGCTCCGTTCGGATGCGCGTCGTTCAATAAATGCAGTAGCGCTTTGTTTAGTGTAGCACAGTACTTAGACGGGTCCATGTTGCCGTGTACAAATACGAGCTCCGATTTCTATCAGTACGAAAATGTGCCCCACACCATTACTTCACCTCCACCATACCGGCCCCGCGCCTTCCATCGTCCATGGCGGCATGTGTCTCCCCAGTGAGCAGAGTGCCATCTGGGCCGTCCAATGTAAACCTGGACTCGACACTGAAGATGACACGGCATCAGAAATCCCCGCCTTTCCTCACCACCTCCCTCGCACACTTCAGCCGGTCTCCCTTGTAGTTCGGCGTCAGCGCCGGCGCAACGGGCATCCTGTCCCATTTAATAGTCTGCTCCGCAGCTAGGATCTGCTTTATGTGACGCACAGTTACCATCGGTTCGTATCGAGCCTGTACCTCTAGTGCCGTGAATTTTCCTGTGCACACCACCCTCATCATCAGAATTACAGCTCGTTTTGGCAGTTTCCACTTCAAACCACTACGATGCCGACCACCACCAATAGTTCCGCTTCGCATGACTCGTAATACTGCATCGCGCCCCATGTTCCTCCACGCGGAGATCACACGTGTGCTCGGTACCTCGTTCAACGGGGCAAGCACAATGAAACATTCGGTTCCCAATAAAGCAACACCTGGCAACATGGTGATGCTTCTTGTGTGTGTAGTGATATACTTTTGTCGTCGACGCTCTACCCATCCATTCAATGTACTTCACAATGGCAGGCATGGACTCACTACTCTCATTTCTGATGTAATTACGTGAGATGTCTTACAATAATTGTACTCTGCATTGAGTTGTACCCTCCCCATTTTTTGCGGTGAGATGTACCCCCTTACAAATTTGCATAAATGATAACGACTGCAACCTCACCTATCGGTTATTCAACAGGTAAAATATGCATCAATGTGGTTAAATAAATTCACTTACGACCTGTAACTGTGGCCAAATTATGACATACAAACAATTTCCTGAGTACAAATTAAGTTAAACCCAAATCAACATGCAAAACAACAAGCTGACCGTAATCCAGAAAGTACGTCCGGTGGAATAGTTGGAAGAAACCGAAAATGTACTTCCAAAACGTATAGTGCATCCTAAGATTGAAAGTACTATTGCAATACCAATTGGTAGCAGTCCAAGCTCACGCTTTATATTGGCTGTCACTGTTGCCATAGATGGTACAAAATTACCTTTATTTGTAATTTTATTTGGCATGAAAATAGTTCCAAACTTTCGTATCGGGTCGTACAAAGCAGTCTGGACTACAGTTGAACGATTCTATTGTTCATAAAGATGCAGAATGGCATGTTCAAATGGTCGAAGACAATACTCGACGATTTATTATACTGTCCCATTACACAACTGTATTGCGACCGTGTGATGTTGGTATTAACAAATCACTGAAATTGGGATTGAACAATTGTGCGTCGAAACGGAGGCAAGGAAAATTGGCAAATATTATATCGGGTGAAAAATACCTTCATCAAAAAGAGAATATTTGCTTGGCTGGCTGAAAAAAATTGGGTGAGTTTTCAAGTGAAATTGTGAAAAATGAATCTATGTGCATCGAGTCGATAGGTTGCGAATCTAGTTGGCAACATAACCATCGAGCTTTGGAGCTACTGCTACGGTTATCTTCTGTCGATTCTTGTGTTACGCGGGGTGTAGTTGAGAATGCTGTATACGGTATTTTACGTATCCACACTGTATATTGTATTTTTCATATTATTTTTTGGTATAACCAAAAATTTTGAGACTTCTGTTCAATCCCAGATAAGCTGACTGTAAGTTGAAGAAAATATTTATTTTTAGTTCTTTTTGAATCAACAAAATATCTGTAGGCAATCTAAGGATCCGTTTAGAATCTCAGTCGGTTCGCTGTCGGTTAGCAGTCATCTACAACATGCTGAGTCACGCGCTATCGCGAATGGCGATGAAGACGCGTGGCGTCTTCATCCGCAATCTTTCTGATAAGCCAGCTGCATCTGCAGCGCCTGCATCGAAAGTAGCTGCATCTGGACCATCAGAGAGCGCATTCATGCGATTTGTCAATTCGCCTACAGGTCCGAAGACAACTCATTTCTGGGGGCCGATATCGAATTGGGGTATTTCACTCGCAGCGATGAAGGACATGAACAAACCGAAAGAGATGGTGTCCGGTCCAATGACTGTTGCATTATGCGTTTACTCGCTTCTGTTTATGCGATTTGCACTAGTCGTGCAACCGCGTAACATGTTGCTCTTCTCTTGCCATGCCACGAACGAGGTCGCACAATGCTATCAATTGCAGCGCAAATACGGAGGCGTTGATTGGTTCGGCGCTGATAGTCCCAAGCCTGCCACAGTGGTCGACACTGGTGCTTCTGAACCTGCGGCATAAACACCCAAGAATAGTTTTCCGGTCTCTCACATCGCACATAAGACAAAGAACAAGGTTAGATCAACTTCTGGGAGCACAACAGCACCGTATATGCTACGAATTGGATAAAAAGGTGTGCAATTATTACTTAGACCCGTCTGTGGTTTCGGCTTCTGCACCAACAGCTGTCGGCTCATTTTCATAATTTTTGCTTGTCTGGTGTTTGTTGGTACTGAAAAATGAATGACGTAGGGCTTCATTTGGAGTTATTCGTTTCGCTGGATCGATAACCATCATAGCTTCAATTAAATCTGCTAATAACGGAGCATGTATTCTCTCATCGTCCCCAGCTGAAGCAGTCATGATTTCATTTCGTATACGACTAACTTTAGGCGGTGCACGACGAGGGATCACTCGTACGCCTTGCTCATCACGAGCTAAAAATCTGCGATCTTCATCAAAATGTGCACTCCGTAATGGGGCACGACGTAGAACCCGTGCAGGAAATGGACCACGGGCGTCTAAGAACAATTCAAGCATGGCATTGTTCGAAGCACCTGGAAATGCTACACGACCTGTGTAAAGTTCATGTAATACACACGCAGCAGCCCATGTATCAATAGGTCCTGCAGGTGGATAACCCAAAATAGTTTCTGGTGCACGATAGAATCTTGCAGCTAAATAAGCATTATTCGATGTCGCACGATGCTCCTTACGCAGCGCACAGCCGAAATCCGCAAGCCGTAAATGGCTGCGATCAGCTGTGAGCAATACATTGTCCGGTTTGACATCCGCATGCACTACGTCAGCACGAGCAAGAAGTGCAAGTGCTCGAATCAATTGAGATGCATACACACGCACAGCAGCCAAACGAATTCCAGAAGTATGCAAGCGAATAATATCACGAATGGTCGCAGACAAGCATTCGAAAACAATCGCAACATGTTGTTCACGATGTACAAAATCATCCAGTACAGCGACAATACCATCACGATTGGGCGTGATAGCATGCACGTGCCGTAGTGTAGCCAATTCTCGTTGTGCTGCACGGCGCATTACGGCGTTCGCACGCGATAGTTTGATAGCCACTAATCGTCCAGTTGCTACTTCAGTTGCACGTACAACACTGGCAAATACACCACGCCCTAATTCGGCAGCCACGAGATACTTTCCATTTCGTAGAGTTTCACCTGGGCGTATTCGTGCGTATCCTTCACTTTCGAGTGGTACATCAACTCCAGATAATTGACCAACTCCAGCCGCAACAGGTGCTTCTGCACCCGGTGCGAACATATCGAATACTGGTTTAGTTGATAGCGGTGCTTCATCTATACGGACTCTTTTTGAAGACTTCTGATTTGCAATAATATTAGTATCTTCATTTGTTTTACCTTTCGAAGTATTTTCATCTTCTTTTACCGCAGTAGCGGCAATTCTGGCACGACGTGCTTGCAAAGCAGCCTCTTCCTGCTCTCGCGTACGCTCACCAAAGAAATCATCCGATTCTGAACTATCGAAGTCATTCTCTTCCTTCAGCACGCGCTTTAGCTTGTTTCGACTTCGTAACATTGTTGAGCTGTGAAGACATTCGACTAATAAGCGAATCGAAAAGAACGTAATCGGGGCTCAGCGTAATGTGTCACATAAACGTTGGATAAACAGGCGCCCCATCTGTGGTGTAAGCACAGAAAACCTTGTTGAACGAGAATTGTCGCGTCACAATAATGGTTGTAAAAATAAGAAAAAAACTGTCCACAGCAATGCATACCTACCATATTTCTGTTTGCACAGAAAAGCCGAGCCCTGTACATCTGCAACGATTGCTACCTTCTAACACAGCCCTTTCCGTCGCTGACGCCAGCGTCTCCGCAGAGCGTACACACAAGTGCCTAACGTTGCTTATCTTAAGCGTACTTAAACCCAAGCTCGACAAAGCGCGCGCTCAACTTGCCCACACACACGCAAACACCAGAAAACATGGGATTGTTTAACTTGAAGAAGAAAAAGGCTGAGAAGCAAGCCGCGTTGGCGGCAGCACAGGCGCAAGCTGCGCAAGCTCAAGCTAACTTGGTAGCACAAAGGAAGGCTGCCGCGGAAAAGACGGCGGCTCAAGCTGCGGCAGCAAAACGTGCGGCGAATGATCAAAAACAGGAGTTGGCAATAACAGAGATGCGGTCGATCAAGGAAAAGATCGCGTTATGGCAAAAGAAGGTGGACAAACTTCAGGCAGACAAGAAAGAAGTGTTAGGACGTTTGGCAGATGCAAAGAAGCGTGGTGTTCGAATGAATGAAGCGGACAAACGCAAGTTGGCTAAAGTGAACAAGGATATCAAACTGACTCAAGGTCAACTAGAGACACTAGAATCGAAGTTGAGTGGTATCGAACAAGCAGCCGCGAATGTGAGTGTGGTGGATACTATCGAAGGGGCGAATACGGTTACCGAAAAAATCGCCAAGCCAGTGGACGAAGTGCAAGACGTACTGCAGAAAGCGGAAGAACAGAGACAAGACCTGGAAGAGGCAAATATGGAATTTTTGCTGGAAGGTAATCGTATTGACTACGATGAAGATGAACTGTTGGAGGATCTTCAGGATTTCGAGAATGAACAAGCCTACGAGGCAGGTGCAGTCGCAGCACCAGCAGTACCAGCTGTGGCACCAGCTGTTCCAATGAAAACCCCAGCATTCCCAGCTAGAGAGGCGGTTACTACAGAAGACGACGAAATAGAAGCAGAAATGCGCAGACAAGAATTGAAGAGTCAAGCGGTTTAGCAGGTGATTGAAATGGGTCGAACGGATTCACACGTTGGCATTGGCATGTTGTAGTAATATGGAATAGGTCGGAATGGATTTTTTAGTTCGCAACACCCTTTCGTAAGTCGCTCGTCTGGCCTTGATTCTTTTGTTGATAAGAAAAGATCATTGGTAAGAGTAACAAAAAGAATTCTGTAGGTGACACTAACTACAGCGATTTGCACCCACCCATCACTCTAGTTGTATTTTATCTCATCGTATTGTATCGTACTTAGCTTAGACCGATACTTTCAATTTGATCCTATCAGCACTGCAGAACACCAAGAACCTGCACTGTAAAATACACAGACTGCAAATTTGGTACTAAAATAGAGAACAATCGTTCACACACACACAAATGAGATCTGTAACGTAGAAATTGGTTTGTAGACGATAAACCAGCACAACAGTAGAAATTAATTTAGTCTCCACTCTACAGTAATCACTCCTGCAGACTCATGTCTTCATGTCTATTCTCTATCGTAATGTTTTGTGATGTCTGAGAGTTAAAACTGTCTTTTTATTAATTCTGAATACGTAAGATTGCAAAAACGTGACGGGACATTCATTTATCACCAAGACAGTAATGTATCGACAGAGAAGTTCGTAAATTAGAACTGCTCAGTACAGGACAAGTACACTACTGCACTCGCTAAAACAGGGAATGTGCGGTACAACACTACAGCAATGCAACATTCAAACGCACTCATCCCACAGTGCAGAATAAGTGCTGTGTGCACAACGGCACATTAACTGTGAATATCGACGTGTATGGGTGAGGCTTTGCGCTTCATCAACAGCAATCGATCTTGTAGCCATTCACTTCCTCAATTCAGTCAGTTGCAATACGGTGCGGAGTGTGCGGTAATGTACAATCTCTACAAACTCTCAGAGTCTATACATGATCTGTCAAACGTGAAGCACATTCGCTCACGATCACAATACAGAGCAGTATATGAATACGAAGGAGGGGTTACCGCGTCAGCATATGAGTTTTGTTGAGTACATAAACAAGTTCGCGAGTCGGTAGTAATTTACGAATAAGCCCAACTACAAAAACGTAGGGATTGAATGACTGAATAGACGATGATGTGCTATGAAAGCCCCGATTCATGTAACTCAATAACCATAAGGTGTCCATAATCGTTTGCCGCACGTTCCCGTTTCATAACGTTAGGCAAACATGCTCCCGTCCTGACGTGGCTCAAGAAATGTGCCTCGTGTTGTTCCAACACCAGAATACGATATGTTTCCCAAGCTATTTTTGTTTCGTCTGGACGTGCACTAATGAACACTTCTCGGTCCTCTTTCTTAAACAGCGCCCGGAACAGGTCCGCCGCCGCTTCCGGTTCCTTTTGTCTTAATCGCACATTTGCTAGATGTGCAATACAAAATGCATCGTCCGCTTCCACTCCTTTCCGAAGAACTCGGACTGCCATGTCCAGATCTGCACCTCGCCCACCTACCCCGAATGTTACTAGTCTTCCCAGTTTTCGCATGCAGTGCAGTCGAATATCTGCTGGTACATAAACTCCGTCGAGGCATGATCTCAACGCCTGTTTCGCAAAGTGAACGTTACATTCATATCCGACTTGAGGTGCCATCTCATAAGCCAATAGACTACCAAGATGAAACGACGTGATCGAACAATGTTCCGCACGCTGTCGAATTGCTTCTACTACCTTCCGTACGGTAGCAGGGCGTGTGCGAACTTCCCTGTTCATAATCAATTGCACAGTAAGTCGTGGTACTGTCCAAACGTCATGGTCCATCGCTTGCAATATCAAGTCGAGACCCTCTTCTTCCCTCGCCTCTATGTCATCGCCATACTCATAACTATAAACGGATGCGCCACCTACTTCAACTTCACCACCAAGTAACAACAAACCCTTTGTTGCCATAGCGGCATAATTCCCCATAGCCACAAATTTGTTCAACGTGTTCTTCGCTTGCGGCGTGAATTGTCCATACCATCTTTCGCTCTCAATATCTTCGAAAACTGAATCAAGACCACATAAAAGGCGTTTGGTAGAAGGGACTAGTTCTTGGCCACGCTTTTCAGCTGCTAATTCCCTTCTTCTCACTTCCTCCCCAAGACGCAGAAACATGTAGTACCAATGTGTAACACCCCACATTTTCGACATCTCACTCGTTACTCCTGTAACATCGCATTGCAGGATCGACTTGAAATGCAGTACAGCCTGTGTCGTATTTTTTAGACCAGCTAATGTCATCACCGCGAATAGGGGATCACTTCGATGGTTAAACATGACACCCGGATTCAAGCCCGGCACATGTTCAACGAGTAACGAGGACGAATCGCACTGATTCGTATTCTCATCAGGTAAAGTACCGGACAAAGGTGCGGTTTCTGGAGGGAACAAAGGATCGGAGTTATTCTCATCCCACCCTAACAACACATCGAACGGGTTGAAATCATACGGTGTCGCTTGTACATGGGCACTGACTGACCCATCGGGAGTGGACCTATTATCGGTAATTTGAGGAGGCGGAGTAACGGGTGCGATAATAGCAGAAGGTACTGAAGTAGCCACCACGCTATGATAACAGCGCCGAATGAACTGACGCAACACCTCAGCGAGACGTTTCTGCTTATCCGAAATCGCAGAGCGTACGCGTGTCATGAGTGTTGTTTCATTGTTACTGTCCGAGTCCGAAATGGGACTATCGGCTATCTTACGCTCTTTTTCAGAACGACGAAATTCGAGTTCAATCACGGACTTGGCCAATTGCGGTACAATTTCTTCCATACGATCGAGTTCGTATCCATACTGGTAATGCAGCACTCGAACCATACGTTCGCAAGATGGCGGCAACTTGGAGTGTTCAAGTAAAGCTTGCAGGTCCGAAATCCACTGCTTCCAGTTGTAGTGAAATTTAGTTTGCGTGCGATGCATATCCATTGCACCACGACGTTGTCTCGACGCGTTTAACAGGGATGGAAATTCTTCGTGAAAAATAAGCGCTCTCGAGGACGCCCAAACACCGCGGTCGGGTTTTGTCTTTTCCATTCGCTGCACTTCGCCAGGCCCATTGTCCGGAAATCCACCGCTCGCACAACTTCCGCGGCACGATAGACCACAATCGCACATTACCGCCATGTCAAAGACGATGTCGAGCGCGGGCGTGTGAGACGGTAAGTAAACTTTAAGTAAACTAGTTCATGCACGTCGTCCGGCGACGTGGAGTGGCGGCAGGCGGTGCCAGACAGTTGAGGGCAGCGCAGCAGAATTAATAACGTTGAACAGAAGTAACACAGAAAGGGGATTGACACCTGCACGTCTTTCAAGGGTCCTTTAATTTGGAGGGACCTGGGACCTTGTTTGAGCGAATCCACTGGACAATGCGCAAAACGTCACAGGTATGTGTGACGTCACGCATCCCAACAAGGTCCCTTCGTATTCCAGATGTAACAGAAAATAAAACTCTCTGAATCAGCGAATCGGAAACTTGATCCGTGTTGGAGAATTAATGACCCCCCTCCTTTGTGAAGGTTTGGGACAAAGATTGTGATTTGACGTATGATGGCTAAATAAACGTGAAAAAATGATCCTCTCAGCTCGTTCTCTGTTTTTACGGTACCCAGTATAGTATTCGTAGCATGCAGTGCCTAAGTACGCTGAGCGATGCAGTGCAGTACAGAATAGAATAAAAGAGTAATAAATTCATCTTGAGTATAGTACACTCTCACTCTTTTAAATCTGAAGACATGTCTAGGACTGTTTCGGGGACAAATCCAGTGCCGTGATCCAACCATAAATTCCGACCAATGGCATTCAAGATAATGCTGAGCTGCCCCTAAAAGCCTTAAATTGTTCACTTCTTCAAACGTTACACGCCTACCTTTCTCATGTCCCCGCGTACAAATTGCGGCATATAGTAATTAGAAAATACTAATTTCTGTTCACCCCTGTGATTGGACCTTTACTGTGTAGTGTAATCGCTTCGCTGTTGCATTCTACAGCACATGAACCAAAATATGTTGTGCAAACGAAGACAGGAACGTCACTGTATAGTACGTTACTGTACTCACCATATTACGCTCATGGATCCTTATTCTCAGCGTTTCCTGATTATCATCATCGTCTACAACAAAAGCCCGAGCTACAAACACTAGCTCATCCATGTAATTTAGCCGACCCATGCATGCACATCCACCTAACTATTAACGCAAATCCCGATACCTAATTCCTGCCTATGATATATATCCCAAATTCTTGAGAGGTGGAAACATCGTCATCTTCCCTCTGTGTATCTGAGGGAAGTGTAAGTGAGTGGATGTGAGGCCTTCTCCTTGAGATACTGTATCGACAGAATGGTTTTGCAAGACGGCCATAGCCAGCTCTCCTCGTCATGATATCTCAATCAATTACAGTGCCAAGAGATTCAGAATCGTTCTTTCACAGTTCCTCAGCTCACTCACTTCATAGACGCCAGGCGGGTACAGTACAGTACATCATAAATTAACTGTGCAGCTTTCTTCGTATTCTCGTTCTCGAGGTTCTTCGCAACGCGAATCATATTCCATGTTCATGAAATTCAATAAGCATAAGTTCTCCATATTCACGAGAAATACATTCCTGTTGCATTGTATCAGGCAGACATGCTCCGTTAAGCACATCGCTCAGAAAGTGGCTCTTGAACTGTTCCAGTACATGAATACGATATGTCTGCCATTCTGGTTTCGAATAATCTGGTTTCGCACTTACATACACTTCCCATTCATCCATGTCAAACAATTGCTGAAACAATTTCGATGCAGCTTCTGGCTGTCTTTGTCTCAACCGCACATTGGCCAAATATTGTATGCATACCGTATCTTTCGCCTCAACACCCTTCTTCAGAACTTTTTCCGCCTTACCAAGATCAACTCCAATGCCACTAACTCCAAACGTAAGCAATCGGCCCAACTTTCGTGTGCACTGCAGTCTGATATCAGATGTAACGTAAACTCCGTCAAGGCATGACTGAAACGCTTTCTTCGCCTCCGTCACGTTACATGAATACCCAACTTGCCCTGCCATTTCGTAACCAAGTAAATCACCTAAATGGAAGCTCGTTACAGAGCAGGATTCCGCTCGCTCCCGTATGGATTCGACAACGGCATGCACTGTACCCAAACTGGTTGAAATATGACGATCCTTGATGAGCTGAACTGCAAAACGAGGCACAGTCCATTGATCTGTTCTCATTGCGTCAAGAACAAGCTGCAAGCCAGCCTTTTCACGGGCTTCGGTATCCTCCCCATATTGATTTCCGAAGCCCAATGGACCACCTACATCCGCCTCAGCCCCTAGCATTAGTAACCCTTTTGTAGCCTTGGCAGCAAAATTGCCAACTTCGATGGCACTATCCAATGTTGCCTCCGCTGCATGGCCAAATTCACCATAATCTCGATCACATTCCAATTCGGCGAAAACGGGATCTAGCTCACACAGAATTTGACTCGTAGGTGGAAAGGGAGGTCGGCCACGCTTTTCAGCAAAGTCTTCTCTACTCTTCACTTCTTCACCAAGTTTAAGCCACATGTAATACCATGGAGTTAGGCCAGCAGCTTTAGCCATATCATTTGTATGTCTTTGAATATCACACTGTATGGCGGCCTTGTAACATTGAACAGCTTGCGGAACCTCACCTTGTTTACAAAGAACCATAACAGAAAACAAGGGATCGCTATTGCCCTGCAGCACGATAGGATTGAAGGTTAAACCAGGTACGTGTTCACCACATGCTACTTCATATGATGTTTCACGTTCGTTTGCATCAAGACATTCCGTAGGTAGTGTGACATGGCTCGGCGGAGTAAACTGCAAACCTGTGGGCGAATTGTTCGGAGCTTCCCATTCTGGTTGAAAAGGAAGTTCAAAAAAGAAATCGAAATTGGCAGGCGCTTGCATGTGGGCACTAACGGATTCATCTGGTGTGTGTACAGGTTCAGGTGCATGTGGTGGGCCTGATTGTTGGAGTGGTTGCGGTGTAGTAGGAACGACTTTAGGATAACATCTTTGAATGAACAGCTCAATACATTTCTTGACATCCTGTTCTTTGTGTTTCATTGCCGACCGTACTCGGGTCATAAGTGCAGTTTCTTTTCCAGTATCGGAATCAGAGCAAGGACTATGAACACCGCGTGCTTGCTCGGAACGTCGAAGTTCTAATTCGATAACTGCTCTTGCTATTTGAAGTGCAATTTCGAGCATCTCTTCCATGTTATAGCTGAAATTGTAATGAAGTACCTTAACCATCTCTGCACAAGACGGTGGCAAATTAGGCCTATCACAAAGCGCTTGCAAATCCCCTTTCCACTTTCTCCATGCATATTGAAACTTGGTTTGGTCGCGGTTTGGCTCAAGTGACCCGAGACGTAATTTCGAGGCTTCGAGAAGCGATGGAAATTCCTCGTCCCTGATTAAGGTCCTCGCCCCAGCCCAGACCCCATGCTTGTGCTTGGTTTTTTCCATTCTTTGTACATTTCCTGGTTGATCGTCAGAAACAGGAAAGTCACCGCATCCTCCGCTATATTCCATTTGTCCTCCGCAAACTGAAGCCATGTACTTGGTGGCTGAGTGGTGTGAACAGTGCTTACGTTGCGTACGTGCGTAAACAGATACAAGCGCGCCCGGGGCGGTAAACGGTCATGCAGCTCAAAGCGCGCGAGAGCGGAGAATTTCTCGTAGGCAACCGAGTAGAGCTAAACAAAGCCAGTGAGGTAGTGCAGCAGCCAGCAGCAAGGGCAGCAGTTTGTGGCGGCAAACTAGCAGAGTGCAGGTGTCTCTTGCATCTTTCAGGCAAATCTGGTAACCTAAACGTGACATGCGACGAATGAGCGTTACATATGGAATATGAGCCAATCTCGCGCGAACAATACTTTTTCGAAAACTTTTTGAAGATTTCCATCAATCAATTAGTGTAGATTTGACGAAAATTTTACCTTGCAACATGAAATATGATACTGTATGCACTCTTTTACCGTCCCGTCGCGATACAGTAATTGGAATCCGAAAAGTACTCTTTCCATACCTATATTCGAAGTTGCAAACTCGAGTAAACTGTAGAAATTCTTCTTTTTATCCGTATGCCAAGTGTCCCTTTCTTCATGACTTGAACCAGGTTTTACTAAATTTAATTGCATGCCATGCTTGATATTCCGAGTTGTCATTCGTTGCAGGTTTTCAGACCGCCACCAAATCTGTGACCACATAAAGTGAAATCTGAGTAATCGATTCAGTTAATTGTGGACGATGATCGAGGTTTGAGTAGCACTGCAAAGTTATCTAGCGAGTATAGTCCTGTAAATTTACAAAATACAGTATTGTTTCACAATAAACTTTCCTGTAACTCAGTACTAAGCTCCTTTCGAAAGGGCAATGGGATTGTGTTGCTGAGACAGAACTGTAACGTCAGTAAACGACATGAACCCAAAAAACAAGACATTTATCTAATCCACATACCGTAGCTATAAGTGTTATCCTACGGACATTCAAAGAGTGGAATCAAAATTTGGAATGGGAAAAGACAATGAGATACAGAGTACTGTAAGGTGGGTTGGCTACTAATGGTTTACTGGTTTTGAACTGCCAAGTTTCGCAAGGACATGATACAGTAGGTACATACTGTACGTGTACTACACAGTGTAGAAACATGGGAAGTTGGGGCTTCAAAAAGCCAAAGGCAGTAAGATGTATTGGAAATAAAAGCACTGCCATGTGAACATGTAATACCGATACGCTTGCTTTTCATTTGCTGGGTCCACATTCCCTGACTTGGCGATAATTGTCATTGCAATCACCAGTTGCAAAGCCGTGGCAAGATAGTTCATCCAGGTACATGCACCAATACGCCAAAAGAAAACTGCTGCTGAGAAAAACGCAGTAGATAATATTGTGACACAAAATCGAAATACCGCGTACGGACCAGCACGCACAGCGATTGTACCAATTCCATACACTCGATCGCCGCGAATATCGGGCACATCTTTCAGTAGTGCGATAACAATTCCAAAGACCACAAAAAATACTACCGCAAATTGGAGTAGAGATGGTAATACCGTGCTACGCGATGCGTGCCAATAGAAACATGAATTAACAAGCAGTCCGCGTACAGCAAGAATACACGTAGATGCAGCCAAGGGCCATCGCTTGAGACGAAATGGAGGAGCAGAGTATATTGTACCGAGCAATGCAGAGCCTACTAGTACGACGCGAAGAGCAAGGTCGGCACCAGGAACCCAGCAGAACGCAATACCGATAAAAAGTGCAATGAAAATTATTCGATATGCATCACGAAGCGAAAGTCGACCAGAAGGTAGGGGAAGGTGAGGTTTGTTAACTTTGTCGATTGGTATGTCATGGATCTGATTTAAGCCAACTATAAATACATTGATCGCAAGTGCAGGTATGAGTGCAGTGAGAAAAAGATATAGCGCTTGTGGTACACCCACCCACGCGGCTCGCCATGCAACAGCATGAAGACTAAGAATAGCCAATATTGTCCCAATAACAGTGTGAGGTCTTGAAAATTGGCGCAGTGTTTCGATTTGGCGAATGAATCGCTCTATGGGTGAAGTTGGTTCAGGTGATGAGCCAGCAGTTGGTGAAAATGAAGATGTGTCGAATGTAGCTCGGATAATTGCTCGCCGTTTTGGATCAATTCCACACCCCACCGAACGGGCCCAACTTACCGTGTTCAGTTCTCGTTGAGTTGGAAGAATCAATGCAGGTATGGCACAAAATGAGGTTTGGTACAACATGGTAATTTGCCCAGATGAGGATTGTTGGCGTGCGGTGATGCAAATCTCCTAATTGACAATATGATTACAGTTGATCTCTCAGGGCACGAATAAGCGAGCACCAGTTATTGAACTCTAGGAACGAGAAGTGTTTACCGTACTTCGATACGGATACAATTGAGAATTGAAATGCGCACACTTGTTATTCACAGAGTAATTCTCGAAAAATTAATCAAGTTGCGTAATGCTCACAGTCTAACCTGATACCATATTAGCGGACAGGGAGAGAAAATGACAATCTTGATTTTCGATGAAGCGTGCAAAGGGATTTATTCACTCGGTTGAAATATTGTTACTGTTCTGGGTATATCTGTTAGGAGGTTCATTCACAGTAGTGGCTCTGGTAACGTGTACTGTACACATTGCGAATACTTTCACTCCCCAGAAGACTGTCGGGCCAATTGGCGCACGTTCATAAGATATTACCGAAGATGATCCATTTTCATGTGTGCATATTTGTCTCACTTGACTTGGGACGGAGTAGCAGCTGTACTAAATCTTCGTCGATTTCAGGCCGCTTTAGATTGGTACCTTCATTGTTGTCTAGTTCAAGACGTCGCGCAGCTTCACGCGCTCGTCTTTCATCGATGTCATCTTCATATGCGGCATCTGGGACTGCTTCGCGCTGTTTAAATCGACGTACAACCCGCATGGACGAGACCCTGTTCAACTTCTTTTCTTTTTCAATAGTCTCCTCATTTTCATAATCATCAACATCTCTTCCTTCCTCCTTATCGCGTCTTTCAATACGTCGCGCCAACGCCTCGCGTTCTTCTACTAATACTCGCTCGCGCCGTCCTGCTGCAACAGCAGCTTTCACCCGTAGCACACGTTCGCGCGCTCCACCGCCTGTCTCCTCGATAAGTGTTTGCCAAGTATAATCCCTGGGTAACAACTTCAAGCACCACAAATCATGGGCCCATCGCCCACCTCGCTTCGCACCACTCATTGATTGTCCATTCAATAGCGATATGGCGTTTTTCGCGTCTTTCCGTCGGTGATACTCTACCCACCCGTCCATGAATCCAGCACGACGACGGCCTCCGAGTTCGCGCCTTGCAGCAACAACACTTTTTTCCTCTGGCCGAAGCCAAACTCGTCCAAGTGTCCCCATACGTGACAATCGCGCCCGGAGTGCACCCATATCCATTCCTGGTGGTATTCGGCTCATGTATACAACTGACGATTCATTCACTCGCTTTTTCCGCTTTTTCTTCGAACGTTTCAATTCACTTACTGCTACACCTCCTGGTGCATTTCTATTCACTTCATTTTCTGCAGTGATAGTGGCGGGGAGGTCAGGGGCGACACCATCATGATGTACAGATTCGGTCATTGCAGAGCGGATCGCCGACGATCGAAGACGTGAAGAAATCAAATAAAAGTAGCTATTCTAACATTACACTGTAAACAAAACCTAAGTATAGTACCTCAGAAATCTATTTCGTTCAGGAAATGTAAAATTATCCTGAGCAAGCATGACTTGGTTCGAAGCTCTGCCTCCATTGATCATCGTGTGTGCCGGTGTCGCCGGCATAGGCACACTACAGGGAATAGCGCATCGTGCATATTACGGAAAGGTATGTTTGGAGGATCGTGATTTTCGTCGCTGCATACTAACTCAAAGCCATACAGGACAAAAAAGTTCAGCGTGACCATTTTTCGCATCTAATGGAAAAGCGCGATGCCCGCATCGAAGCGTCCGAGGAAAAGACTTCATCCAAGTAAATGATTGATGTGTCATGTTCTACCCTAATACCTTTCTCTGATTGCGCTGCGCTTTTGCGGATTGCAGTTCTCATCCAATTATTAATCTGGTTTTCCGCGAGTATATGTGCGTAAAGACAGTTTGTTCCCCTTTGCTAGAGTGAATCGCTACATCATGAACGGAAAGTAAGATGATGAAAACTGCAGTTGCGGTGCGCCTTGATGGTTGTTTATCACAATCAAATGAGTAAATGATGCAGAAGAAGGGCCTGCTTAAACGGGTTCATCTTATGACTATCCGTATTCTGCTGAATGCAGACTTCCTATTCCAACTCCGCTTGGATTTTACATTTTGGTTACCGTCTCGACCTTGAGCTTACTTGCCGCAGCTTCATCCAGAAACCATGTTACTTTTTCAGTGCTAGGACGCACCAAAGCACCTGGATACTCAGAATTAGGATTCTACGAAAAAGCTATGTTAGAATTTTTTGTGGACAATGGAAGAAGTAACAGATACCTCTAGGATATCCTGTACGACATCTGCTTTGCTTGCTCCAGTAACTAGAAAAACGACATCTTTCGCAGCTTCCAGTGCGGAGAGTGTCAAGGTGATACGTTTCGGGGGTGGTTTCGGTGAATCTTCGATGGGTGCAACAAACTTATCGAAAGTTTCGAGCTGCGGTTTGAATGTTAGTCTATGCAGAGAAATCAAAGAAAGAGAATACTTACTAATGGATGACCAGGGAACAGTGAACATGTGTGACCGTCGGGACCGAGACCGAGTAAAACACAATCCAGTGAGGGCAACGTGCCTAAACTGGAGACGAGTCGTGAAGCATAGTCTAGCGCACCATCTTGAACCGATAAACTGGGTTTGATTGGCACTGGATCACATCTGAGATGTTGTTTGATGGACCGGTAGTTCGAGTCTTCGTGATCTAGTGGCACCCAACGCTCATCAGCGAGAAAAGTATTCGCCCAGGTTGACGGCAAATTCGGTTTTTCTGCTTTTTTCAAGCCACCAGCAAGTAGTTTCGGGAGAGAACCACCAGATACCGCTACAGAGCTTTTCTCAGGTGCAACATTAATTACGTGCATGGCGGCGAGATACCCAGCATCCCCGACATAGACTTGAACTCCGGCAGTCATTGTAGTGGTGGAGGTACCTGCGGGTAGTACAACACGATTCGGTTTGAGGGCGAAGGGAGTGACGAAAAGAAGGGACATGATGATGCTTTTGTTTCGACGCTTTTGTCATTAACCTATTGACCTCATCTCATTTTCCAAGTTCTCATTCGATACGCGTAATCATATAATTTTGACAGCGATGAAGTGTTTTAATTACTGCAGTGAATGCGTTTGACGTCCCAAGTCTACGGGCGAGTAAATTTAGTTCATACAGTCCAGTCTAGTGCAGCACAATATTTACATTTTCTACTTATTAGCTAAAGGCAACCATGACCACCGTCGGTCAGAGAGATTACGCGACCTTTCCATCAGTTACAGGATTGTGCAACCAGTTGGGTTACAGCAGAGGACAAGGTAAACAGGTACAGTATAAGCGGTGTACGGTCGGGAAATGATGAGAATACGATTGCGACGAGCCTCGGAGCAGATGGAATCTACTTTAATTGGACCACATCGAGATTTATTCTTGGTTTCGTGTACACCTTCGTCTGCCTATATCATTGCTCGCTCTTTCTAACCTTGAATCGGCTCGTCTCCATCTCACTATTGTAGCAACTGTGTTTCTAATCATGAACTACTACGAGAAGTCGCCCAAAGAAAATGATCTGAAAAATGACGGTCATCTCATTGTCGCTATGGATTCGGGTGAGAAATCGAACTCGCCGGAAATGCCCGACTCGGAAGTCGAGGAGGTGAACGAACTCGCAGCTCTTGTTGTGACACGGTCGATTGATTACGGAACTGCAGAATTGCCCAAGCCCGCAACTACGTCTTCACCAAATGGCAAAGGAGCGAAAAAGAAAAAGAAAGCGAAAGAGTTGTCTGATTTGTTGAAAATTGACATGGCAAGTGAACGAACCTTCTTCAAATGGCTCAGAACTGGGATGCAAATTGGTGCTATTGGCACTTTCGTATTTGTCGCACTTGACCATAAGCAAGGTTCTCCTTGGGGTATTGCTACTGTCGCTTTCGCATGGCTTGTTGGCTTTGCACTGGTTTTATATGGACTTTGGAGTTATTATGGACGCCGTGCTGCGATGCGAAGCGGTGATATTTCCCATGTACCAGAATTCATGCGCGAGCATGCACCTCTAATGGTTGTTATCTCGCTTGTTGCTGTCGTGGTTGCAGGCCTAGCGTACGCTGCAGTCATGGGTGATGGTGTGACAAACAAGTTTAAACCCATTCCGTATCCCACGACTCCACCTTCCCCAGTAATTGGAAATTCACTTAGCGTTACAACGAGTTCTCGGTAAATCGTATGCCAGGCAACTAGGCTATAGTTTTAGTACGCTAATAGTTTTCCACTTATCCTTACTCACACATTCGAAATCATTCCTATACAGTATAGTAGTGTACATGTTCATTCTTATCCCGTTCAATTCAATAGTGATCCTATCTAGTGCATTTTGTCATCTCCATCATCAAATGATACATTGCTATTGTGCATTGCCCACTATCTCCCCGGTGAATAAAATGTTTTTGTCTTGGATTGTCTGCACAACCACGGTCGTTCTGATGGTCCCTAGCATGAGCAGGCGTCAACAGTAGTTCTCAAACCAGCAAACTACCTTGGTATGGTTTCAGAGTGATAAATGACAGGCTATGAATTTACGTGAACGTTAAGTTACATAATGGTACATGACACGAAATCAACATAGAATCCGCCTCATCATCGTGATGTGCGCCTCTTGCTTTTGCTCGATTGATGTCATTCTGAGGTGAACCATTCATGAGCGATGTGCGCAAGATTTTGCATCGCATGCCCTACTTGCCATGATTCCAACTTCATGCTTCTTCTTTTTGTTGGTATCAATAGCCCGAGTTCATTGTTTCTTACAACCTCGCAATCTATATGTCGTGACTTTACAGGATCGTCTCGCTTACGCTGACCGCATAGCATTGTTTCGAAAGTATCATCTACATCACGAGCGCCATTTATTTCGAAATCCTGCTAGTTATCTCTTCTCTTTAAGTAGCAATCTCAGAGACAAACTTGCTAATGATGCACTAGTCGAATCTGTACAAAAATTGCCTCCATCTCTCAAAAGTAGCCTTTTTCAACATGTGAGACGCGATCTGTCTATCCGTACCGCAGTGAACAGCAGCAATCCATCAAACGACACGAGTCTGCGAAATTCAACGCTTGAAACGGAAGTGGAACTAATCTGTCATGGCAACCCTGATCATGCTCAACGTGAAAGCGTTGCTCCCGACCTTATGAAAGAACTTTCACATGAATTCACGGAGGACTTACTAAACCCTAGACCATTGCGTGATCGGGTAGTGGAACTCGAAGTGACTACTTTGTGTTTTTACAATCCTAATGATTGCACCTCAAAATGGTTTGGTCGATTTCGAGCATTACGTTCAATTATCGGAGATGATGCTGGGCTCGTGGATGATGATGAATCAGAGGGTGGAGGACGAGTTCTTATTCTACGAGTGCCGAGGAATATTTCGTTGTGTACAGTTGCGAAACGCCTTGCCACACATCATTATGTCGTGCGCATAGAGCGACGAATGGCGTACACACCGCTGAACGCGTTTACGGCTGCTGCGGTACAAACAGGAGCGAAGGAAGCAGTGAGTATGTCTAACGCAGTTATCTGGAATGCAGGATTCTTGGGTCAGAATGAAGTTGTTGGTGTAGGTGATACAGGCGTAGATTTGGACTCGTGCTATTTTCGCGAACAGGAAAAGTTGTCCGATCCGCGAGACCAAGCATTTCAACAGCGAGCTGCTACTGGAAGTTATTGTGATATGAACCGTCGCAAAGTTGTATGTTATTTCACTACTCCAAAGGCGGAGTTCGGGGATGACTCTTCTATGCGTGATGGCGGACATGGAACGCATGTTACAGGCACGATAGGTGGTTTACATGAAGCTGCAATTAACTACACGAACAATGTTCCGAGACTAGTGGAGCACATCACACGAAGGCATGCAGAAATGAACGGCATAGCTCCACTGTCCAAGTTATCAGTGAATGATATCGGTGGTAACTCAGGTCGATTATATCCCCCCGCAGATTTCGCTACCAGCTCCTTTCTTTCCGCTCCATATGCAATGGCAGGTATGAGGATTCACTCGAATTCATGGGGTTGTGGTGGGCATGGAGGTTCGGCGCGTCAGTGTAATAAGTATAGCGTACTCGCTCGTTCGATGGATGAGTTTATGTGGTTGAACAAAGATGCTATCATTGTAGTGGCAGCAGGAAATCTGGGTGATATTGGAACTATCGATATCGATACGCAAGCCATGCCGAAGTTTAAGGATGGGTATTACACAGTGGGTGCACCAGCAACATTTAAGAACGGAATCTCTGTGGGTGCTACTCAACGAGGAGAACCCTCGGAAATTTGTGCCAGTGTTGATGGTACTGGAGAATCTTGTTCATATGAGAATTTGTTTACTGCATCGTCTCGCGGACCGACACTTGATGGGCGAATCAAACCTGATGTTGTTTTTCCCGGAGAGAAGATTGTAAGTGCCTATTCAAGTGGGAATGCCAATGATGAGAGTGAAGGAAAATGTGAGGTTGCAAGTTTGTTCGAGGGAGTTCATATCATTTCTGGAACATCTATGGCATGTCCGGGCGTTGCGGGTACTCTTGCACTAATTCGACAGTATTACCGAGAAGTGAATCCTTCGAGTGGAGAAAAGAAGGATTATGAAAACGGTCCTCTTAGAGATGGATTCGGACCTAGTGGTGCGTTGCTGAAGGCGACTTTAATTGCGAGCGCTATGCCACTTGAAGGACATTTTACATACCGAACAGGCCGAAGATCATCAAGAACAAAATTAAGGATAAAAGAAGCACCGAATCCGGCACATATTTCGGGATTCGGACGACCACAACTCGATCGTGCATTGCGATTGACAGCTGAATCAGCGATTCGACTACTCGCATTCGATCGATATGTAATCGAAGATTCAAGCCGAGCGCACAAACATTCGTTTCGTGTTCGATTCGGGGGATATTGGAAGGCAGTTCTCACTTATACAGATAGTCCGGGACCAGTACAAGAAGCATGGGAAGATGGAGTAGTCCTCGTCAATGATTTGGATTTACAAGCATCATGTTCACACAAATCTGATTGCAGTATTTCGAATGACTTGCTTGTAAGTAAATCACGAGTGGACAATGTCGAAGTACTACCGAAATTCGACGGGAAGACGGAAGTAGTGAAAGCTACACATGATACTACAGTCACAGTGGAAGTAGTACCACATTCAATTGTAACCAAATCCCAACCGTATGCGTTAGTAATTATTGGAACGGAATTATCGTATATGGCAGAGAGGTCTACAAAACCAAACTGGGTGCCGGATTGGTCCCGTAGTGTGAAAAAACCAAGTGGTGCCAATTCGAATGATGTTGAAAAACTTGCAATAAGAGTTGCTGTTGGGGTTGTCTCTGCAATCGCCGTTGTCATTTTCATAACTATGCCGTGGTACTGTTGCCGAGGATAACAGAATCAAACAGGAACAGACATTCCTTCCATTAATTCCTATGATACTGGATAAAACTGCAAAAATTGACACGACATTTTTTTCTGTTCAATATACAGTAAATTCATGTTCTGTAGACAAATATTCAACTTTCGGCAGAGCGGCGCTTCACGACTAAACATAAAAGGTCAAACGAAATGAAGGATGTGCCCAGATACAATACGTCGAGTATTACGGAAATGGAAATTACGTCGAAATAGTTTACATTACTGAATGAAAAAAATACTCAATTAAAAGGAGAATGCAGTGATATAAGTCCATGGTTTCACGAATTAAAACTGTCAACATTGATTCAGAGATTGTTCATTATTTGAAATATTATAATAAATTATCAACCAGTCGACAGGGAATGACGGTGAATCAGTCTGATTCAAAATTTTACTTCGAAGAGAGGCTCATGCTTAAATTGAAGCTGAGTAATACGAGCTATCGCATGAAAGCAAGTTGCGTGAGACGCTAAATCGTATCGGAACAGAGTTGTTAGGACAGAGAACTGTTTCAATCTTTTGTTTGCTGGTTCATGTCTGGCACGTAATTTGGAATGTAGTTCTGGTTCAATAGATGAATCGATAGTATCCGGAATAATGCACATATCGTCGGTGTAACCCGTACCCGCAACAACAAGCTCCAACAGATCGAGCATTCGCTTCATCTCTTTTTTTAAAAATAAGGTTATCTGGATTCGATCCGCATGGATATGGCCCGTGTACCCACACGATGTCACCCGTATCTTATGATATTCCCAGTTCATACCGTAGACCTGGTGGATTTAGCTTGTGACTCTAACACTTTGAATTAGATTTTCGAGGATCTTCAATAGCACAATCTGTACCATCAATAGATACATAGCAGTCATAAAAGGGTCCTCATAATTTTCTATAATCCCAAAAGATCTATGTTTGGTTAGACTTGCTTCGAAAGATAATGATAAAAATAACTTACCGTTTGAATTTCGGACAGATGTGATACGTAAATTTTCGACCACTTATGGAAAGTTTTTTCATCGCATGCTGCAATTAGAGCACGCAAATATTCAGTATCATAGTTTTTTTAAAAATAATAGACTCCACAGTAAATGTTTAGGACGGCCATCACGAACCTGAGGGACCATTCCCCACAAATCACTCGTAACACAGGCTGAAACTCCAAATAATCCGCGATAGCGACGATCATTCAGGCATGCATTTTTTCACATCTAGTGCTGAATCGAGATGCGATTTTGCGAAAGACAGGTGGAGGAAGACAGTTTTTGGTGTCCATATTCGCAGATTGTCACTGGAACTTCTGATACATAAAGCAGAGTAAAAAGTAACGGAAACTGTATATAAATAGTGCATAGAACATTTTTATAGAGTAAGCTAACGTAGCATTTCATTTTGTCAATTATCAATGCACTATTCTTGTTCTATTTCACGCATTTCATCAATTTCATCGATGAAATCGATTTAAAAAATTTCAGTCGTGCACATCGATTACAACAGAACGTGAAAAACTTAACGGCTACTTTACCATGTTTATCTTTCTTTGATCCATTGCAAATTAGATTAAGCGTCTAGATATAAAAAGGAACTAAAAATTTTATAGATATGTACACATGGTAGGGACCAAATTTATGAGTTTGGACGGTTCAAATTACTGATTTCATTGTTGTTTCCTGTAATATGACCGTTTCAGCCTAGATTTTTTGGATGATTTCGCATCACATCATAATTATAGATTCGATTAGTAATTATATATTACCTCTAGATAATTGCTCATCGCAGAAAGTCTTTATGACATTCCGGTAGTATAACATTCTTGCGGCCTTGAAACTTCATTTTTTCGCTCACATCGATATCATTGATCGAAAATAGTGGCCGTTTCGAAAAACTTAATGGATCACTCATGTCTTAAACAATGCAAGGCAACAATGACGAGTGTAAATTAATGCGTACGGCATCGAGTATAATCTAGAATAGGAAAGTTACAAAATAATTTGGTTTATAAGCCAATATTCTTGTAATTTACTTGTACAGCGATACTTTAAACTCTATCCTGCACCATGGGTAAGTACAGCGAGCTTTATAGAAAACTAACTGATCTTGTTCGATCCGGTGAAGGTGATGGACAAGATCCCAAGGAAATTCTGGAGGCGTACCCAGACTACGCGAAGATGAATGCTACCATGTTTCGGGGAAAGCTTCGTCAGATACGCCAAATGTTAGGGAAAATTCCTAAAAACGGTAAATTCAATTTCTTATTTTCTATGGCTTTTATCTAACTTTTAATACAGTTGATGCTTCTGAAAACGCAGGTGATTGTGACGATGATGTCATTGCTCTGACAATTGGTCTCGGATTGAAAAGGGCTAGAATTGACTGTAATGCTACTGATGGATGTGATAAGAGCCGACCTAACGAAGCATCTAATGAACCAGATGTGTGTGATGAAAATCTAATGCAGAACGAGCAGAACAATTTCAAGCCGATTTATATTATTGGCGAGTGGGAAGACCAAAGAGAAGAACAACGTGTCACTGTAGCCATTCTTAAGCCGAGTGGATCCTTTGAGACTACGAGAGACCATGATTTGAGAGTTTCTGACGATGGGTTAAGTCTGGAACTTTCGGTCACTTGGCCGCAATCGATGACAGACCTGAATTTTTTACACAGGTCTGAAATTGATTTTGATTCGAAACAATTCGAGCAGCATCTTCGAGTTCTTTCATTCCGACCATACCTGCGGAAGCTTCGTACAAAAGCTGATGACAAAATTAATTCTACCTGTAAGATACCTCTCCCTATCCAAGTTAAGCGCGATTTTGCCCTTGTTCGAAAACGTCGCAAGTTATTTGGATGACTCGGAACTGGTCAAAAGGTGTTTTACGTAACTCTCGAAGCACCTGACAAGGACTACGCGGTAGACGATGGAGGGCTACCTGAGGTTATAGTAGCTTAAATAAAAGATTGCGATAGACTTCCCGTAATTCCCAGTGCTATTTCAGGAAACAAACAAACACGCTAGTGCACTGCATATAGTGCACAGAGCGGGTTGTTTTGAGAAACATCAATGTCAGGAGGAATGTTTCGCAAAACAACTGAGCAGCAGTGGGATCGACGGAAGTTGGATTCATAATGTTCCGTACTCTTATAGAGGTGCGCTCCGCCGCCTGACCCCCCATCCTCCACAGCTCACTAAAAGCGCTAGATCTTATCAACAAAATCGAGTACGATTAAGGTCCTGGTATGAAGTAATCGTCGTCGCTATGGAACAAGACGCCGTCGAGTTCCTTATATTTCCTGAAACAGCACTGTCTCGGAGTTGATCAGCGAGATATCACATAAGTGCTCGGATTGCTTAGGACGACCCCGTGCAATATTTCACGCACTCGGGCACTTCCCGCGCTCAAACATGAAATAGTGCACTTGTTCGCCAAAAACACCCTATTACCCATGCGATTTACCTAACAAAGTGACTTCGAATTTTAGCAAATTGGAACTGTTTGTATCTTTTAATAAGAGTTAAGAATGAAATGATATAAAATCACTTTCTGTTTGTTTTAAGACAACTAGATAAAATACTATTCGTAGCGAAAATTTTAACTATTGCAAATTTTTCACGCTATCCAAACCCTGCGCGAAAAACAGGCACAGGAAATTCCATCGTCTAGGAAAAGCACTCCTTCCGTACTTGTGCTGTCAAACATTCTTTATGTCTGTATGTTTACAAACTTGAACATAAAAACAGCCAAATTCATCGGTACCATTACCAATGCATTCAGATGATATCAAACTCAAAAAATCTCTGCATTTTAGTGGACAAGAACAATAGAACATGGCGAAGAACCTCAGTAATCGTATCTTATAGCTTTTTTCTTGCCGGCATGGCTTAGGATCTGAATGCAACGGTTTTTCAAGCAGTGAATGAGGTTTTTATGTTATTAATCGGTAATATTACGCCACTGAGGGAAACACGGAGGTGTGGCTCAAGGTGGGATCACCGGTGGCCTTTGTCGAGGCCGGCGGCGAGGTTTATAAAGACTAGAATAGTGTAATTACTGTAACGGCGACTGCATGACAGTGTAACGAGTAGGAGTGCTGACAGTCGTACTGCTGACAGCTGGCGAGGCCGTAAGCCTCGCTGAGCCCGCCGCAGGCGCGGCCACTGTAAGGCTTACAGTGTAAGCAGTGGAATTCCAATTATGAATTGCTTACAGATGCAGTAAAAATCATAAAGAAAAGATTGAAAAGAAAAGAAACTAAAAGAGAAGAATTAAAAGAAACTATAAGAAAAGGATTGAAAAAGGAAAAGAAAAGGAAATAAAGAAAGGGATAGTTAAAGCGTAACAGCCACTCATTATGGATTGCTACAGTCAAATCGTATTAATTGTCGTAATGTCGAAAATTTTTGTTTACCTCGGTCACTATACTACTCCCAAGGTTCTCTAACGGATTCAGATCTGGCGAAAAAGCCGACCAACCCATAGCAGGTATCCCTTCTTCCGTGGATCAGTCCATTGTGGACTTCGCGGTGCGGGAGCTGGCGTTATACTGTCTAGAGACGTATATTTCGGGATACTTCTTGTCTTCTTTCGGCAGAATCTGATTTCCAACACATCTATGTACATGTCTACATTCAATTCGGCAGACAAATTCAAGAGTCGAACAGTGCCACGATATGAAAACGACCCCAGACTATCACTGAGCTTCCCCCATTTTGATGCCGAGTAAAGTATGGCGGTTTTACGCTGTTATCGTTTCAGAATCATCTCGATCCGACGGGACCGTCGAGATTAAATCGATTCTCGTCCATGAAGATAACGTTCGTCCATGTATGCTTTCGATGTTGAGCATAGTTTTCGCGCCATTCCATTCTTTTCACAGTGCTATTTTGTTGAATTTGGGTGAAGGACTGACTCCTCCCAGTTCAGAAATTGTGGCCATCGTAAAATCTGTTGGATGCTGCGATTTTGGACTGGTGCATAAGTGTAAGTGCGTTTCTACTTTCTGGAAAGAGCTCGGTAATTTGTCGAGCTTCTACTGGAAAATACTCTGCGAAATAGAAACACGCTAACACTAACGCAGCCGTCACAAAATTCCAATTCAATCCATCATTTTGGACAGGAGTTTTGAAGGTCGTCTGTTCTTGTGCTGAGTTTTGATATAAAGCAGTTCCAAATTGTCGTACAAATCGCTGTTGGGGACTGTTTTGTAGCGCCAAAATTCTTCACCATGTCATCGCCTTGATCAGCACGTACGAGAGTAAACATAGCTCCCTGCTGGGTGAGATGCTTCCCAGGACTAGGGCGCCACCAAAGGTTTTGGACCGTTGAAGGACCGGACTGAAACGTAAGTTTCGGTTCACGGCTGGTATTTTGTTCATTAACTTTTAATTTATACAGGCATTAAACGGAATTATTTTGTTTCCTGTAGACTTCGTTCGGTTCCGGTTTTTTGTGAACGATTTCGGCCTAGTTTTGTTGTGGAAAAATACTGTTTCGCTCCGGATTCAAGTTCATATATAAGAGCTAATGGTCTAAATACACTTGGCGTTAGAAGTTACTGTTCAGCGAACCGACATCTTTTTGAAAAAGAACTCTAACTCGCCAAAAAATTCCACTATGAGCACATCTCGGTCATAAAGAATTTCGGCAGTCCGAGAAGATGCAGTCAAAGTTGTTCAAGTATTGTTGAAAAAGGGGACTTGCGAGTTTCATATTGTTGACTTCGAGATGTATAACAAAGTTGCTCGATTACGGTCGAAGCTCTGCCAGGCATACTTTGTCTAATGCCACGAAAACAACGGAAGACATTATTACGATTTTACTATCCACTGCACGAGAATCGAAGAGAAAGAGGCCCGCGGGAAACCTACGTTCACTATTGAATGCAAAAAATTATTATTAGTGGAAGGATCGGATGCTGCAACGGCGGTTAACCTTCGAGAAAAGATAGAATTTGCTTTTTTGCACCAATGTCAAACATCTTTGGACCATTTCTTGCGTAACTTTACTGTGGTAACAGATAGCGTTGCGGTCATGGCTAAAGTTGCTAGTGCATTCGTTAGTACGAATTCGCATATACCTGATGAAACCTGGTTGGGATGCTTGACCCATTTCTTTAATAATCCTATGAAGCACACAATTGCAAGCTGTATGAGAGAAAGCACATTGCAGGTTCTTGTAGCTGACTTCAAAGCCATGAAGCGTATTCTGAAAGATGCCGACCGAACTGGTTGGAATCAGTACCTACAGATGGTCACACGCTTATTCAGGATGTCGAAACACGTTTTGGCACCCATTTTAGGGGTGCACGGCGCTTTCTTAAAGCTTTAAACTACGCTAATGTTACTCTGAATAGGAGAAACCGCCCATAAGCGAGCTCTACGTTTCAAAGCATGAAAAATAAGACCGATTTAGACGGGAATATTGTCTGGTGTCCTACAGTTGAAGCTGTATGCGACAATTTCGGGATATTGACGGATGTCTGGGACTATTTTGAAGTTTCCTCCAGACCAAGGATGAATGTAGCTCTTTCTTTGCTTTATAAGTCAATGAATCAACTGGATTCTGCTGCTAGCGGAGCAGATGTTTGGTGGGGAAAGAAGATTGGGATGGTCCAACCTTCGGTTTATTCCAAACAACTTTGCCGCAACCTTGTCCAATATTCACCAGAAATTTTAATCCTCATCCTTTATCGTCGGTAAATTGCTCTCTGAAATCTTCATTTCGAGGGATGTAGTTTCACAGTATGAGCTTGAAAGCGGAGGAATTCACGATAAAACTATCGCGTTCCCATTTAAGCAATCTATCACACCCTCAAACAGCATTTACAGCAGGAAAAAATTGATGCTGATTCGTTGTCAGCCAGTTCCAGTGATGATGGCCCAACTCTAGTCGCCACGCTATACACCGTCACTGGTAAGAAAAGGACATTCATGTTAATTGATTTCGCAGATTCTGAACCAACTTCGAATACCAAAAGGGATGAGATTTCTATTTACAACAATACGAACCTGACAAATATCAAGGAAATCAGCGAGAAGTTCCTTGAAGAAGATTTCTAGGTTGTGAAATCTGATACGACAGGAAGAGGCATCATCTTGGTATCTTCGATGTTGTAACCAGAGTTTTTTTGCAACATCTGTATCATCAACCGCCAGCGAACGTGTATTCTACGCATTGAAACTAATTGTTACGGATAACTGTTCACGTCTATGGAGCCAAACATTGGAAGATATTGTTTTCAAAAGGTCATTGTTGGAGTAGAAATGGTCCAAAAATCTCTTTAATCGTACAGTTCTTGCTTGATGTTCCAACAAACAATCAAGTCTTTCACACGATAAACAGATTTATCAATCAATGCGTTTAACGTGCGGTCATGGAAAGCGTTATCATGTACAAAAGTAATCACATTGTTTTCCGTAAAATAAATGACGTCTAACTCTAGAATTATCTACATGATCTTTCGTATTTCGGCTGTTAAAATAAAAATTAGTTAGTCAAAAAGGCTTACGTACGCAGGCGAACGACTTGCGACAAAGTATCTTTCGACCAAATGGATCATTCGCATAGAACATATACTGCGTTATCGTGAGAAGAAGAAAATCGCTTGAATCAAGCGCGCGACTAGAGGAAGAAAGAAATCCTTCGTTAGTGTAATACAGCTGAAGGGGGCATGTTACGATTGTGCGTACATGGGCACAGGTTTGTCAAGCACTCTGATTATCGGCACTGTATTGTTTGCAATGTTAACAGCAGCAAAAATCGAGTATGGAAGAAAACAAACGATTGCTGTAGTACTTGGGATGCCTTTCTCTGAGTCGCGTAGGGAGAATGGTCCAAAAGTTGTTTTGAAGTGTTTCACAAAGATAGAATAGTGCTACAGCGCGTGAACAATCTATCTCGACGTTTGTAAGCCTCGCATTCGTTTTGCTTCTTGTTGCATGCGCCTGAAATTGCTGTTGGGCCATATCGATATTGAATAATCTTTCGTCTTTTTACTGTAGGTAAGGAATCCGCCTTATTTTTCTTCTTCGCGTACATTATTTTCACGCGATGAACAACCGGCCAGGCGCTACTTCGGGAAATGTAGAAATCGAACACGAAGCTACGGTTAGTTACGGATTAACATGCAATCAATTCTATGAAGGCTGTAAGCAATTTGGGTAGAGCCGGTTCCGACTATGCACTCATATTTAACGAATGCTTCATTTTAGGTTCGGGCCGCCATAATTTTACATAAAGTCCGTGCATTACGGGTTATATTTTATCAGTCAACGGGTATCAACATACAACGGTTCTAAATTTTATTTAAAAATAGCGGACGGTTCAATCTTTTACCTGTCCGGGCCCATCGCTACCCACGACCCATCTTTGTTGGTGTGGTTGATTGTTATGAGGCAGCCTGTATTCATGTTGCCTTTTCAAAGGTCTTCGCATCGTTTCTTATCGTTTTCGATCGTATTTCGCTCGATTTTGCTGTTGCTCCTATTCTTAATGGACTCATTCGGTTGTGGTGATCGTGCACGGTAAATAACGATAACTCGAACGAATTCGAACGTTTTTGACTGAAACGCGTATGTATACTGGAATATATTAAGTGGGAAAGTTGACATGGAGCATGAGGACTGTTCTACAGCGGAGGAAGTTCCAGCATCAAATTTTACTGTGTTGGGTTTACAGTTGAATTTCTAATAGTAAATAGATTTGCAAAAGGAATTTGTTAACTGAATATGAAAATTGCGATATACTGCAATTCCGTGGCCAGAAGGCGTGCACTATCAGTTGAGTGAGGCATAGCAACATCTGTCTAATATATACCTAGCCTGCCTCTAATTGATTGAGTTTGTGAATTGTTCGATGTTATAGCGAAGAAAGATAGAGCCAAAAGTGCATCCCGGTAAGCTTAGTAATAGGAAAATTTTGATCTTCAGGACGAAATTTCGTACTAGCAAGGCACACCCCAGGGAGTGTTTACAATCCACTTCCTGAACATCGTTCGTGGAACGCGTTCGAAGCTCTACCACCCAATCGTCAGCCACCCGTCGCGAGCATCGGCTCCCACGGTCGTTCGGGCAACATCGCCCTGAGCTAGTTGTTATCGTTTGGTGTTGTTGCGTTTCGTTACAATATTTTCGGCGAGATCGGATAAGCCAATTGAATTCTTAGGGAATAGTATGGACTGGATAAAAAAACTTTGGGAAGCAACTAAAGCACAAGTTTACACATGTAGAGGACTACGCCACATGTAACTACGTTCAAATCTTCGTAAATAATTTAAGTTGTAGAACTCCTACGAGCGCAAAATCAGCAATATGAGTCTGCCGAGCACCCGAAATCTCATAGTCCAGCGTATACTAAGCGGAGGCAAAACTCGATTCGAAATGGTATCTGTTGAAAAGTTCATAGCGGCCGTCATGAGACGAGTGACGTATGCATCCGTATTCATAGAAATTCATATCACTGACGCGAATTGGGTGAGCTGCATCGCGCATTGTCCGAACAACACGATGAAAAATGTCTTCGAGACAAATTGCTACGTTGGAAGTCGTGGCACAAGGCTATTGCAGAATGAAGTGGATCATTGAAGATGCAACCAGTCCGGAGGGTTCAAGCTCAAACAAGAATCAGAAACCAGATTTAGTACTCATCACGGCGTGGCAGAAAGATTACTCATTACAGGACATAATGTCGGAAATATACAAGAATCCTGGGGTATCAGTGCAATTCAATCTGCTTCGAACGGCTTAAAAAAGACTTGCAATATAGATAGGCCATTGTAAGGTATCATGGAATAGGAGCAGTGTTTGATGCTTTCGGAATTGTCATTGACTGAATTGAAAGGTTTGAAGCTCTTTCACACCCTGTGCTTCACAATGCTCTGCCTGTAACCCATCAAATGATTCAGAAGAAAGACGATATTGCAAGTGGAAAGAAAGTATGGCGTGGTGAAGGTAATGAGCTTGCGTACTATTCAATTTGTTCAAGAGAGCTCTACTGTGTACTGGGTTTCGAATTGCTAGAATATGCATAGGGCCACCCATTGTTGTTGGTGGGATATTACATGAATCCATTATTACGCGAAATAGTATTTGCTATTGACCCCGTTTTTCGCACGGATTATCACTCACGAGAAGGAGAATTTGCTCGCAAATTAGAGCGGAGCAAGAATGAACTGGCCGAGTTGTAGTTGTGACCTGGCGAGAGCATTGATGTCGGTACTTCGGATCCAAATGAGGCAGACTGAAACGAAGATGAAAACAAATTGGCGGTAAATTCCCGTACTACATCAAGATTTCAAAAGAAAGCTGGTAGGTAGTAAGAAACGTACGGTTAGGTAACTAGAATCCATGTGCTCTGTGCCGAGCGATGCTCAAGTTCTAGATGAAGTTTAGCAGTATGACATAATGAAAATGGAATATGAATGGAGTACACACACAAAAAGTTTAGGACTATTTCTCTGCCATACGATTTTGGCATGATCGCAAGAAGCAACACACGCTCCTTTTTTTCTGTAGCAGCTCTTATTTACGCCATTTCCGTTTTCTCTGGTTCTAGTGAATGCGTTCTTCTGCTTTCAAGCTTTTGGCGGACGATAAACGGTCTAATTAGATGACATGGCAATTGTGCAGTCTCCCTACAAATAAACTTTTGTTGATTTTTATGTTTCGCCAGCTTATTCTTCGTCATTTGATATCCATTCGATTCTCCTTCACGCCCACCGACAGTTTTATATCACCACATGAAATGCAGATAACTACGCTACCATGTTGATGGACCATTTACGGCGACTTGAATTTCAACGGTTGCCCTCAGAACTCTATAGAACTCCACAGTGCTTTAGTTTAGATGCATGAACCTCTTCACTAAAGTCATGACTTATTCTTCATTTCAATCTACCAGGGCGGCAATGGAATGTAAGACTGTTACTCCTGCACTGAGAAAGATACTAGTGCTCGAAGCAGAGTATAGAAAGAAGCAGAAAATGAAATGGTTGCAAAGGCACAGGAGCCGTGTATTACGCTATGAGTTGCGTGATCACGTTCGAGCTAATTACTTTAATCGCACTCTCTCTGCAATGTGCAACGTGAACAAATTGAGGAAAAATGGTGGGACCGAGACAGAAGTGTTGTGTTAGACTTGCCATGTGCCGATCTGTAACACCCCTAAAGTATACAATAGCTCTTTTTGGGAGGAATGGAACACGAATTTCAATCTCTATCAACGCATCAACCGTTCCCCTACTCCGCGCAGGGAAACTTGCTGAAAATGGTTATTTAAGAACACTACAGAACGTAAAATATGCACTTCGAGTTTGACACGACTGTCCAGAAGTGTGTCTCATTGTCGGAGTTAGTACTCGAACTAAGCATGTTACAAATGCCATCTACATACTCACAAAAGTATCTATGTTGGCCAGGATATTTATCAACTCATCGACGAGAAAAAAACGAACAGAATGTAATAGGTCCATGAATGTATTCGTTTCAAAACTACCATCTGAATTATAATCACGGCATCAATTTGGAAATTATTTAGACAGAAACTTTGGCCATGTAGCGGTAGTTTAAGCGCAAAAATTCGTTCACTTGTCCTGGAGGATAAGGAGGTTGCATTGGTCTGCGAAAATACGGCTAATAAATCTGGAATTGCTTCTTGTGGAAGTACCAAAATTCAAGACAGCGAAGTCATCGTCAAAGAAGTTCTTCGAGTTGCTGGTGAACTTTCTACTATTCTTATGTTTCCTGCTGATGCTTTATCCAAAATATGCTTGATTTCTGGCTGTGAACCTACAAAATATAATAAGTCAAATGGTCGCTTCTTTCCTGCATTTTGGGATGATGACCAGGGTTGAATTCGGACGGAAAAATCCATGGATATCCGCGGATTTCCCTAAAATTGAGCGGATGCGGACGGATTTTTTTATATTTGACCGGAAAAATGGCGGACAATTTTGGTGAC